>Ga0316608_1000622_pt1 | contig 15889 bp, 15 predicted proteins | sample MIS2016152B_MG_FD_207673 | JGI IMG/M metagenome (GOLD analysis project Ga0316608, IMG submission 207673) | Microbial mat bacterial communities from Middle Island sinkhole, Lake Huron, Michigan, United States - MIS.2016.152B | ecosystem: Environmental > Aquatic > Freshwater > Lake > Sediment...
GTGCGATCGACACCAGTGTAGAAAAAAGAGCGCAGCAGTCGCGAACCCGCCGTTAAACGGCACAGCAACTTGGTATAATCTATTTCTATTCCCAACTGCAAAGCTGCATAAAACAGGTTAGAGCCATCTATAAAAATTGCCACTCTTCCCCGATTTTCTAAAACTTGTTCCGGCGTAAAAAGGTCACTATTTTCTATTCTATTCAACATGATTGTTATGCCTCAATTTTTTATGAAAGATTCGGTAATGAATTGACACTTCCCGGTCTAAAGACACGGGGATTCTTAAGGAAAAACTTTGGGGGATGAATCCACCCAAATCTTGATGCTTAAAGGGTTTGTCAATAACCCACTACCCACTCGCCCATTGCTGAGTCTATGGCTACTTGTGGTAGGCATTTGCTTCCCAGACCTGCATCTGTGTATCCATCCCACATTTTTCTGGTAACAGAATGTGGTTTGTGTCTTGCATAAAGAGGGCAGGCAGGATAAATCCTGCAACGCCCTTTCATCCCTGGACTAAAGTCACAGGGTTTTCAGGGTATTCTTTATAAGAGCTAATTGGCGATCAGTCATCGCACCCCGATCACTCCCCCCAACTACGACGGTACTGTCTCCAGCAGTTCCAGCCTCTTAAAAACTGGCTGGGCTTCCCCCAGAGTTTGGTTGGCCGGCAAAGCGCCCCAAACAGAGTGAGTTGCAAAATTGGTTAAACTGTTAACTGTTACCCGATCGTTAAAGTCTATTGAAAAACCGAGCTGTTGATAGATAGCACTGCTGATATTGGGTATAATCGGCGATAAAAGGTAAGATGCTATTCTAACAGATTCCAGAACAGAATATAGCACTTGTCCGACCGTTTCGTGCTGTCCTTGCTTATACAAACTCCAAGGTGCTTGCACGTCAATAAACTTATTTCCAGCTCGCACCAAAGCCAGTACGGCTTCGCAAGCCTTACTAAACGCCAATTCCTCGTAAAAACCAGCTACTCGATCGCCCAAATTCAGGCTCATAGCCTTGAGTACGTTGTCGCCGGAAATATTTTCGCCCGACACATTTGGAACACAACCACCGCAATATTTGCGAGCCATGTTTAAGGTGCGGTTCAGCAAATTTCCCAAATCATTTGCTAACTCAGCATTCAATGTATTGATAAACCGAGTTTCGTTAAAATCGCCATCCTGTCCGAACTCAATTTCTTTCAGGAAATAGTAACGCACTGCATCAGCGCCGTATTTATTCACCAATTCTACTGGGTTTAAAGTATTGCCCTCCGTTTTACCCATTTTTTTGCCATCTTTGGTCAAAAAACCGTGTGCGAAGACACGGCCCGGCACCGGCAAGCCTGCTGACATCAGCATTGCCGGCCAGTAAACTGCGTGAAAACGGAGAATATCTTTGCCGATTAAGTGCAGGTCAACAGGCCACCATTTAGAGACAGCATTCTCTAGAGTCGGGTCACTGTCTGGAGCGAGCAGGGCGGTGATGTATCCTAGCAAAGCGTCAAACCAGACATAAATAGTGTGGCTTGGATCGAAGGGCACCGGCAGGCCCCATTCGAGATTCACCCTAGAAATCGAAAAGTCTTGCAGTCCCGAATTGACGAAACTGAGCACTTCGTTGCGCCGGCTTTCCGGCGCGATGAAGTCGGGACGTTCTTGATAAAGGGCGAGTAGTTGGTCTTGATAATGCGACAGGCGGAAAAAGTAGTTCTCCTCGTCGCGCCACTCAACTTCTTTGCTGGCGTGGATCGGACACCGCTTACCCGGTAGCAATTCCCGTTCGTCTTTGAACTCTTCGCAGGAAACGCAGTACCAGCCCTCTTGCTGATTCAAGTAGATGTCGCCGGCATTCCAGACGCGCTGGAAAAATTCTTTGACAATGTACTCGTGGCGCCTTGCTGTCGTGCGGATGAAGCGATCGGACTGGATGTCGAGTTGCTCCCAAAGTGCTTCAAATCCGGGAACAACTAGGTCACAGTGAGCCTGGGGCGATCGCCCCAAACTCTCAGCCGTGCGTTGAATTTTCTGCCCGTGCTCATCCGTCCCCGTAATTAGCAAAACTGATTTACCCCGCAGTCGCTCAAATCTGGCTACAGCATCAGCAGCCATAGTCGTGTAAGCGCTGCCAACGTGAGGTAAATCGTTTACATAGTACAGAGGCGTGGTAATCGCAAAGGTGTTTTTAGTTCGATCGGTCGATTTCATTGAATCCTAAAAAAATTGCCTAAATCTCGTTTTGCTCTTAACTCTGTATTGAAATACTCACCGCCCGGTCGGTGCGGTGATTCTTGACGCTTCACCGACTGATGCTACCGGAGTAGTCTTACTCTGTCTCTGCGTCCTGAAGCGAGTCGTGGCGATTCCCCATCCCGACTTGCTCTATATTTTTAGCAGCACTTTCATCTCTGTCTTGGTCAAATTTGCCAAATTTGCTAAAAGTTATTTGCAATCCGTTAACCTTAGTGATTCCCAAAACACAAATGGCCTTAATCATAACACTAATCTTTTTTAGTTCTTTTTGACAACTCTCAAAAATGTCTTAATATTTTGACTTTTATGTTTACATTTGCCCGATCCCCGCAGAGGGGGGAGAGAGGGAGAGAGAGAGAGAGGAAGAGAGGGAGAGGGGGAGATAGGGAAAATCTGACTTTTTTTTCGATCGCCACCGCGCCTGGCAGTTAGGACGTTATTATAGCAGTCGCCAAGGCGCTTTAGTCATTGCTCCCTGAGCGGAGTCGAAGGGAGCAATGACTAAAGCGCCTTAACAGCCTTGGCGGTTGCTATAATTGCTGAAACCATTGATTTTATTGCATTTTCCTTCTGAATTCTGAATTCTGACTTCAACATCTGCTATGACACAAAAAAAACCCCCTGCTTATTCAGCAAGGGGCTATCAAATCAGGGTGCAGGGATACGAACTTCTGATGCACTGACTACCGATCGTCCTTACGGAAAATTGGCTGGATTTCCGCCAATAGCTTCTGACAGGTAATCCGCCGCAGCTTCTACCACGGCGATCGCATTTTCGTAAACCATCCGCGTCGGCCCCAAAACCCCAACGCTCCCCACCGGCAAAGAACCCCGCCTGTAAGTCGAGGAAATCAGAGTACAGCCGCGAATTGGTTCTAGGGAGTTTTCCGAGCCAATTCGCACTGTCACCCGCTTCCCAGCTTTTTCCAAGTCAGCCGATTCAAAGATCAAAGGCCAAAGCAGTTCCTGTTCTTGTTCCAGGAGTTGTACCAGGGTTTGAACTTGCTGCAACTGCGAAAACTCCGGCAAGCGTAGCGCTTCTGCCAAACCGCCGATCAGTATCCGCGTGTAGGTTGGAGTCTCGGCCCGGCGGCGAACGGCTGCCAGCATTGTTTCCATCAACTCAGCGTACAGTTCAAAGTCCCGGTCTAATTCGCTAAGTGCGATCGTACTGAGTTCGGAGAACGATCGCCCCCGCAACTTAGAGTTCAAAAAATTCGATAAAATCTGTAATTCGCGATCGACTATTTCTACATCCTGCTTTTTACCTTCTGTCTCTTGAGGCAACTTCACCAACACTGACTGAGTTTCGTAGGCATCCGTTACCACGATCAGCATCACCTTTCCCGGTTCTAGCTGCACCAGTTGCAAGTGCCGCAAGCAAGCCATAGTTGTTTGCGGTATCGTGATCAGGGCAATGTAACCGCTAATAGTTGCCAGGATTTGAGCCGCACCTCGAAGTACCGCTGATCTGCGACCATCTGACCAATTGAGCTGGTCTAGTACCTGTTCTACCTTGCCAGCCAGCCTGTCGGTAGGCTGAATTAATCGATCAACATAAATTCTGTAGCCAGAGTCAGAGGGGACACGTCCAGCAGAAGTGTGAGGTTGATATAGGAGTCCAGCTTTTTCGAGAACCCCCATCGCATTGCGAATTGTAGCTGGGCTGACGCTGAGTTTGTACTCATCTACCAAAGCTTTTGAGCCAACGGGTTCGGCTGTAGCAATATAGTGGCGAACTGTTGCCCAAAGGATGTGTTGTTGCCGATCGGTGAGGTTCACGCGCACAAATATTTAGCAGAATTAGAATTCAGACATAAAAGCCACCCCAACCATGAAAATCTCTGATCTTAGCGGGCGATCGGGGCGACTTATCCATTTAAGATAACAGATTTTAAGAGAAGGAAGAAGTCAGTTGTTATTGGTTATTAGTTATTGGTCATTGGTTATTGGTTATTGGTTGTTTGCTGTTTGCTGTTTGCTGTTTGCAGCCCATGCCCCATCCCCCATGCTCCATCCCCCATGCCCTCTAACCATGTTCGTTCAGAATATTTTGCAGGTAACTAGCCACTGCATCTGGCTGTTCCACCGCCAAATGCCCGCGATCGGTCATAGTACAGTACATTCTTGCCACCACCTTAAAACAAAAGAGTGAAAGCTAGCCAAATGCAGCAAGTATTTTGGTTCCTTGACACTGATACTTTTAATTCAGACTTGATCCGACAATCTGGGAAGTCCGAATATGGCACACTCATCAGAAACATCACAGAGCAGGGTGGTATCCCACAAAGCTTTAAGGAAAATCCCCAAAGCGCCCTTAAAATCACGGGGTATTTCATAACCGCACTTGGGACATCTAAAAGTCTTAGAACCCCCTAGCGTTTTATGAACATGACCGCATTTTGTACAAGTTTTTGAAGTATACTCTTCGGTGACTCGAACTAATCTCGGAGTAGCCTGCGCGTAGCGCATACCGTAACGATTACAGAGATGTTCTCAGGTTTGAGAAAACTGATAGAATGCCCAAGTCATCATCGCTCTCGCAGACTTAGAGTTAAGCTTTCTGATGCCTTTCGCTACCATTTGTGATGTTTCAAATGTCGGCAAGTAAATGACATCATAGTTGCGAGCCAAGTAACTTCCTATTTGCTTGTGAACCTCAGAACGCAGATTTTTTATCTTGGTTCTTATTCGTTCCATTGCTTGTTTCAAACAACGCAATCGGGAATTTTTAGACCCTCTTGAGCGGTCATGTTTGGACTGCATTTGATCCAAATATTGACACAATCGGGCTATTTTCCCAAAGTCATATTTAGCCAACTCGGTGAATGAATTTCCATCAAATCCCGTAAGAAAACATCTTAGTCCGGGGTCAAGTCCGATAGCTTTTCCACCATTTTTGGATGAGAGAACATCCATTTCTACAGGCATATTTACAAACCATCGACCTCTGTTATAAGTGACTTCTACCGCTTGATCGTAGTTGATTAAGCAATAATCTTGCCCTGTCCAAAGAGGTTTTTCTAAACCAATACTTGCCTTAATCATTAGATGACCGTTTTTGTCATCACCAGGATCAAATTGAAGGGTTTGTTTTTGGTCACGAATTGACCTAAATCTAGCCAGTTTCAACCAGGCTAAAGGATTAAGTCTTGCGTTTTTTCCTTTCCCTATTTGAGCGGGTTGTCTATCAGTTTTCTTCCCAGATGTATAAGCTTCAAATAGTGCATTATCTCAACCATGAGCTATTCCTAATTCTCTACACCATAAGGGTATTATTTCTTCTCCTAACGTTTTACAAAAACTTCTAAAAGCTTGTTTACCAGATGTTTTTACCACAGGCTGATTAGTCTTTTTGTCAACTGTACAATAAGCAAACTTACCTTGATGTTGATTCAGATAAGCAATAGCGTTATTGTAAACTTTGCGGTTGGCATGGACTCTTAGCATCCAGATTTTCTTGGTTTCTCCCTTTGGGTAAACTCGGTAGGTCAGAGTCTTCAATGATTTGCTTTTTATACTTCCTGAGTCCATATAATCGGCAGCTAAAGACGTGGATGATGGCGAGTATATCTTCAACCATTTCTCGTTCTGGACTAAGTGTTGAATTGTTGAGAACCAAAATTTTACACCCGCTCCGCTGTGCCAACCATGAGACAAGATCAAATCCGAATCGGCACAATCTATCTTTTGAGGCAATGACAACCATTCCGATGTCGCCTGACAAAATCCGTTCCAGTAAGGCGATAAGCCCTTTCCTTTTGAAGTTGAGTCCACTCCCGATGTCTTGGATGATTTCACATCCGGGGTAACGAGTGACAAGAAACTCAACCTGTCGATTAAGGTCGTTTTTTTGACTTCGACTACTGACTCTAGCCTAGAGGACTGTGGGTTTAATAGGGGCAACAGAGAAAACTGAGTCAACATCATATCGTCTTTGTCCTGATGGCGTTCTATACGCTTTGATTTTCCCCTCCTTTTCCCATCGTTCAAGGGGTTTTGGCGCATACTCCGAGTCGTTGAACTGCGATCCTTGGTGGTACATAGGTGGACATATAGCTAGTTTTACACTGTGAACTATTCCATCATACAGAGATTGTCGGAAGTATTACCGAAAAGTCTAGGAAAATGTTGTCCTAGTAATTACTCTTGGGCGGTCAGGGCGCGAGGATTCTTAAGACATTTCGGTGGTTGGTGAGCGGAGTCGAACCATCTTAATATCCCTATTGCGCTTAGTTCCCAGGCTGACCACGTTTGCACGTAAGTGCGTAGTCATGTCTCCTCTGTGAATGTTTTGGGCGTAGACTTTCCCCCAGTCGGGGGTAGGTTTTTAAATCTTGTCTGATGTGCTTATTCTACCGCTTCTAAAAATCTACAGAAATCTGCAAGTCAAACTTAGCGGTTTATGTTTAGCCTAGATCGGATGCTCTAAGCTTCCCGATTGCTCAGGTTGGCCTGATCTTCCCAGTTAGAGACTGCTAAAATTAACAGAGGACTTGAAATATTTGGTTTTTTGATGATTAGTTTGTGTAAGCGTGTTTCTCTGGTTTTCACGCCAAGTAAGCTTTAACAACCCGCACTAATCAGGCGTTTTTCGAGTTGATCACGATAGTTGCTCTCTGCTTTAAAATCTGAAAAAATCTAGATAATTCTAGAAATTTAGGCTACTGTTTTAAACCCTATTCATTTGTGGAGAGCGATCTGTTACATTACTTAACAATGGAAAAAGCCGTCCTAAAAGGACGGGGTTTTAACCCTCCGCTACGCTCCGCCCAATTTTCTGAGCATCTGATCTTTAGTGCTGGCAATAAAATAAGCAGGCTGTTTCAGTTGGGACACAATTTGTGGTCAGCGGTGAATTTCCGCTTCTGTGGTGGAGTCCAGCAACGCCCCCCAAGGCTGCCTCTGGATGAGCCGCCACAAAATCTATTTTCCAAGTGCAGTCCCCCTGCCAAAGGCCGATCGACTTTCTTTCTTCAGAATCGCGGGCAAACACTACATCTACTAACGGTAAGTAAGACAGCCAGCGGAGAACGCAGTTTGACTAGCTGTTTGCCGACTGCTCGAAACTTCTCGAATTCTTCCTGGTTGATAGATGCCGCCACCTGCATTGACACACACAACTCCTTTCACCCGATCGGACAACTGGGGAGCTTCCCCAAAGCGCGATCATGCCGCGAGGGAGATTGTCCCGCAAGCCTTGCACTGAACGGTAACAGAGCGTAGTCGAAGTGTTCTAATAAAATTGCCAAATAAGAGAGCTCCATCAGCAGGAGTGTAGCGGGAATGTAACGGTGCGGAACATTTGCTTGCTGTCGCTCTTTCGCCAAGAAAGAGCGCGGGTCCTAGGTGAGGCACTGATAATTGGGTGCTGAGTGCGATCGGTCAAAGGTTGCCAGTAGCGCCGACTTAACAGCCAGCCGTGGACGACCAAAACAGGCGATCGCGCGCGAGGACCGGTCACGCTCGCGTAGTCGAAGTGTCGAAGTGTTCGGGCTGAAAAGAGCGGTCGATGGTTGCCATAGTTTGATCGGATCCCGAAATCAACATCTCCTATGATCGGCGTAGGGACGGCACTGCCCTGTCCTTTTTGCGAAGCGCTCGGCCCACTGAGCATAAGACGGTAACAGAGCGAAGTCGAAGCGAACTTTTAAAATCGCTCGCCCAGCAATCTTTGCCGCACCCCCTCAGCAATTTTTTGCCCCAGATACTCAGGAATTAAACTTTCATTAGGGCCTAACAAGTACAAAATCAGGCGAGTTCGCCCCCGCCAAACCAGCAAATTAGCATTCACCACCAACAAATCCTCTTGCCAAATGGCATACATGACTTTATAAAAAAGTCCCGGTTGGTTGTCGGCTTCAATCAGCAGTGCCGGCAAGTGGAACACCGGATCGACATAGAATTCAGTTGCCACGTCCTCTAAACCCGCGTCTAGATTAAATTCCACCGCCAACATCTCTTCTACTTCAAAATGCCCAGCTAAGGCTTCTCGAATCGCCCTACAGACATTTTCTGCCGTTTTATCCGCCAGTACCTTGCCGCCGCGAGATACCACCAATTTGATAAATACCAGCATCGGTGGGTAAATTTGCCCATACAGGCTCAGACTGTGAATTGTCAATCCGTAAGCCGCCAGCACCCCAAAGATATCGCTGAGCAGAAAAGACTGGTTGCGGTAAGTAAAGTGCAGGGCACTTTTGTTGCCTTCGGGTCTGATTTCGATGACTGCTTGCCTAGTTTTGTAGAGCTGGTAAGCTAATTTGAGGTTTTGCAGTTGGATTTCGCTACTGACAAATTGCTCGTAAAACTGTGGAAACGCTCGGTTAAAGCGCTTGAGTAGTTCTAGTGTTGATGGTTTTAAACCCGATGCCATAATTGAGGGAAGGTGCGGGTGATATTCTTGCTATGGACTGTAATGAGCTCTGTGGCAATGGGATTCTCGGTTCGACGCTGGGATTTATTTTGTGCCGGGGGATCGAACAATCAGCAGATGTCTGCTGTGTTTAGTTTTTAGTTTTTGAGATTTTAGATTTACTACCATCAGTTCGCCTGGGATAGGAACGATGGCTCGATTTTTCTCCTGCTCCGTCCTGGGTCTGCGATCGGAATGAATCCGGGGGAAAGTGAATAATTTGCTGGATTGTAAAATTTGTGGGCGATCGTATAATTAGAATGTCACGGTTGCAACCTTCGAGTTGTACTTCCAACCAAGCGTATAAGTTCCGGCGCGATCGGCGGCACTCAAAAGAAGCAATTACAAAAATGCCTCTGTCCTGGTTCTCTGACAAATTTTAGATGCTGTGCCGGTGGTGCGGGCCCTCTAAGAGGTTGAACATTTCTACCAAACTTACTGAAATCTCAAGAGTGCAGACTCAATGTTGGACGACAAATCTCTCTTTTCGGCGTAAGATGAGTGTACCGTAAACTGTTCCTTAAGAGCCTGCTCGTAATTCATCCCGAACGGATCGGAGTGGGCAGATCTTTCGGCTTCTCTTTAATGTCGTCCAACTTCTACTACCTTAACCGCGCCTGCATGGGTTTTTGGAAAAACTTATTTAGTAGTTCTGAGTCTGCCTCTGTGCCCCAAACAGCGGATTTTCAGGAAGATGTGGCTGTTGGGTCTGGCGATCCGCTTTCCCCAACGTTTCGCAAACCCGCTAGCGGCAACGCTCGCATCTTTTTTAGTTGCGATCGGGACATTGACCTCTACGAACTCGAAGAACTCTGTAATGCAGTGGGTTGGTCTCGCCGTCCACTGCGTAAAGTCAAAAAAGCTATTGTGCACAGCTTCTTAGTCGTCTCTATGTGGGAGATGCGGGGGCAAGAGCGACGGCTGGTCGGTTTCGCCAGAGCGACTTCAGACCACGCTTTTAATGCCACCCTTTGGGATGTGGTAGTTCATCCTGATTACCAGGGTAAGGGTATGGGCAAGGCATTGATGAAATACATCATTAAAAAACTCCGCAGTGAAGATATCAGCAACATTACCTTATTTGCTGACCCTCAAGTTGTGGACTTTTACCGAAATTTGGGATTTATGTCCGATCCAGAGGGGATTAAAGGTATGTTTTGGTATCCTGATTAGCCTACAGGTGCTGGGGCGTTGATTTTTTGAGACAAGGCAATATTGACGCTGCCATCACCGATTGAGGTGCATTTTGAGCTGAACTTAAAAAAAGCTTGACAAGTGCGGGGTTTTGTGTGTTAATTGTTATGGGGTGGATAACTACCACACCGGGATGTAGCGCAGCTTGGTAGCGCGCCTGCTTTGGGAGCAGGATGTCGCAGGTTCAAATCCTGTCATCCCGATCGCACAATGTTCATAATAGATTCAGTCAGAAACTGCCTCTAATGCTCACAAAGGCGTGGAAATGAGAACAAACCACTCATGGGCAGCGACTGCTGATCGTGTGAAGGCGCTAGTCTTTGCGTTAATCTATTTCAGGTCGCTCCTGATGGAAAAAAGATGAAATTATTAGTTCGTTTGGGTGCAATTTTGGGGATTGTGGGCTGCACTCTGCTCGGCCCCTCGCCCATAGCCAATATGTCTGCACTGGCACTGCCGGAGCCGCAGATTTTGGAAAAGTTGCGATCGGTGCCGGTGTTTACGATTACAGACGCGGCTGGTGCGCCTCTGATCGCTTCTGTACCCAAGCAAGGTCAGGGTCAAAGTGGCAATGCTTCTGTGGCGGGAATTTTCATCAGCCAGAAGGATGCTCAAGCTTTTGTGGATCAACTGAAAACCAAAAATCCTCAGTTGGCGGCATCGGTGCGCGTGACACCGGTGTCGCTGGGGGAAATTTACCAGATTTCTCAAGCCAATAAAGGTAAGCCGGATGAGGTAGTGTTTGCCTACGTCCCGACTCCGCAGCAGGTGCAGTTAGCTAAAACTGTACTTCAGCAGACTGGGCAACAAGTTAACGAGTTCAATGGTGTGCCTCTGTTTTTGGCCAGAGGCGGCCCGGAAAATGGTTATTTGACGATTCAACGGGGCCAGCAAGAGGTGATTCCCCTGTTTTTTAACAAGGAGGAATTGCAGGGAATGGTGGAGCGCTTCAAGCAGCAGCAGCCGAACGTGACTGCCACAATTAAGATTGAGGTGGTGAATTTGGAGAGCGTTTTGGAAGCTTTGCGAACTGAGAACGATCCGTTTTTGAGCCAATTGATTTTGGTTCCGTCGCGGGAGTCGCTGGAATTTGTGCGATCGCTCCAACCAGCCGGTGCTGGCAACCAAAATAAACCCCCAGCTTCCAACCAAAATCGATCGGCTCCTCAAGCTCCCGCTCCCAGCCAAACTCGACCCGCTCCTCGCTAATAATTAGTCATAAGGAAGAGGGAAGAAGGAAGAAGGAAGAAGGAAGAAGGAAGAGGGGATAATCACAAATTCTGCCTTTTTCCTTTTCCCTCCAATGCCCGATACTTCGGCTACGCGAGCGTACAAGTACCCGATGCCCGATGCCCTCTTTGGCCGATGCCCGATGCCCAATTCCCAATTCTCAATTCCCAATTCCCAATTCCCAAAAAGTCCCATGTTTGTTTCTGGTTTAGAGCTTTGGCAGTGGATAGATCAAGCTAAGATAGAGGCTCGAAATAGTGACATTTCCCTAACAGAACTTGACTGGCTGCTGCTGGAGTTGACTGGTTTGGATAAGTTGGCGCTGCGTTTAGAGTCGTTTAAAGATTTGCCAAAAATTGAATTAAAGTTGTCTTTATCTGAACTTTCTCAATTGTGGGAGCGACGCTTGCAGGAACGAGTCCCAGTGCAGTATTTAACGGGAAATGTATATTGGCGGCATTTTTCTCTCAAAGTAACGCCGGCGGTGCTAATTCCTCGTCCTGAGACGGAATTGCTGATTGATTTGGCTGTGGAAGCTGTTAACAATTGTTTGGAATCTACCCCCCCCAACCCCCCCTTAGTAAGGGGGGGAGAAGATGGTGAGCCCAGAGGGCTTCGGGGGGGAGAATTTTCCAAATCGAATTGGGTGGATTTGGGAACGGGCAGCGGGGCGATCGCGATCGGACTAGCTTCAGCGTTGACAAATGCGACGATTCATGCTGTAGATTGCAGTTCGGAAGCTTTGGCAGTTGCTCAACAGAATGCTGACAATTTGGGTTTTGCCAAGAGAGTTAATTTTTATCAAGGTTCGTGGTGGGAACCGCTAGCATTTCTGAAAGGTCGCGTTAGCGGTATGGTCTCTAACCCGCCTTACATTCCCAGCAGCACGGTGCTGACTCTGCAACCGGAAGTTTTGAAGCACGAACCTCATCTAGCCTTAGACGGCGGTTTAGATGGCTTAGATTGCATCCGGCATTTGGCAGAAACGGCTCCCGATTATTTAGAATCGGGGGGAGTTTGGTTAGTTGAAATGATGGCGGGACAGGCTGAGGCTGTGGCTGAGATACTAGAAAATCAGGGGAGTTATTGTCAAGTTCAGATATTTGCTGATTTAGCAGGAGTCGATCGGTTTGCTTTAGCCTATCGACGTTAGGGATCAAGGCAAACACAGAGAGAATTTATCGAATGGGAAGAGTTGCTGGATTTTGAGAGATAGAGTTAGGAAAGAAGTGCGATGGCTGCGCCCCGGCTTACGCCTACGCACTCAGCACCCAAGAGGTATCACCGTGAAGTTGGAATACCAGTTTACTTTCAAAGAATATTTAGAAGCTAGTAGAATTTCCACGAAATTCGCAGGTTTAACTAAAAATAATGAATTTTGAGTTTCAACTAAATTCTAATGATTACGAAGAAGCTAGTCTGGCGGAGCTAGAAAGAGCCTCACAAGCGGAAAGGCGAACCATTCATAACTTGGCATTGCTAATAGGACTCTTCTTTCTTTTGATGGGAATAATCTCGAAAGAGAACGGCTTCTTAGTGGTGGGCGTTTTTTTGGTAGCCATGCCTGTTTTATGTAAAATTTTTGTGAAAACAGGCGTAGAGATAGAGATGCCGATCGCCAATTCGACGAACTGCGGGGAACCTATGACTGTGGAAGTGATAGGAGAAGGGCTGGCACTTAATACTCCTAGTTGGCAAGGGACTTTTAAATGGGAAGCTTTTAAAATTTTTATTGAAACCAGAAATTTATTAGTAATTTATCCGGTGTCGTCCGTCTATCCTGTGTCAAGCTCGAAGTTTATTATAGTTCCCAAGCGTGCATTCAGCGCTGAAGATAAATTGTGGAATTTCCGAGAATTGCTGCACAAGAATATCAGGAAAAGCCGCTACAATTATTCAAATAAAATGCAGAATTCGCGGGATTAATCTAAAATCTAAAATCTACGGGACTTACGCACTCCGACAAAAGCACGCTCAGCTTCGCCGAAGTGTCGAACGTGTTTACCGAATCTTTGGACTGCAACAAGTATTCTCGCAAAAAACCCGGTTTCTGACCACCTTCGCGCAAGTCCTAATCTAAAATCTAAAATCGGATGACCCAAGTTTCGATCGACTCCTTGATTCAAGGGGCAATTTCAGGAGATTATATTGTCAGTTTTCCTACAGATACCGTACCCGCTTTGGCTGCCAAGCCCGATCGCTCCGAGTTGATTTTTGTAGCTAAACGGCGCAGTCAAGACAAACCGCTAATTTTGATGGCAGCATCAGCAGAGGCTTTGTGGGCCTACGTGCAGGGGAGTCCAGTAGAGTTAAAAGTGTGGGAGCAGGTAGCAGCATCTTTTTGGCCGGGGGCGTTAACTTTGGTGCTCCCAGCTTCGGCAAAAGTGCCCGCTGCGATGAATGCGATCGACCCGACTACCATAGGGCTACGAGTGCCTAACTTTCCCCTGGCGCTCAAAATTCTAGAGCAGACAGGGCCTTTGGCTACCACCAGCGCCAATTTATCGGGCCAGCCGCCTCTGGAGTCGATCGCCCAAATTGAAGCTCAGTTTCCCGAAGCCTTAACCTTAGCGCCTTCGGAATCATCAACAGCAGCAACAGCTTCGAGTTTACCTTCCACCGTGGCCAAATGGACTGGCAGCGAGTGGGAAATCTTGCGACAAGGCGCGGTACAGTTAGAATGCTAAAAGCTAAACTCCAAGGCAAAGCAATATGGCGCTGATGGGCTGGAGCGACTTGATATATGTAGGTATGGGGCTCTTATTGGGTTTGGGAAGCAATTTGATCTGGCGTCGGCGGCAAAAGAACCCGCAACAGCCAGAACCTGAACCGCACCACCCGACAACTCCTCAAGAAATTTCTTTAGAGGAGTTTGATGCCATTTCCGAGCAACTGAAGCAAACTCAATTGGCTTATCAGATGGCATCGGAGATGAGTCAATTTAAGGCGGGTTTTTTGGCTCGGACTTCTCACGAATTGCGATCGCCCCTCAGCACCATGATTGGTACGCTGCAATTAATTCTGTCTGATTTGTGCGACGATCCTGCTGAGGAACGGGAGTTTGTCGAGCAAGCTCACATCGCCGCACTCAAGCTGGTTAAATTGATAGATGAAATTATCTCTGTTGCCAAAACTGAACACGGCACTGAGACGATGGATATTGAACCGATTCAGTTAGCTAAAGTTTTTGATGAAGTTGACGATTTAACTTACTTGCAAGCAGCTAATCGCAGCATTCGTCTAGAAATATCCCCGCCCGATCCGGAAATTTATGTATTGGCAGATCTCCCTAGATTTAGGCAAGTTTTAGTCAATTTGATAGATACTGCTATTGCTCAAATGGAAGAGGGAAGTATTGGTGTTTCTGTACACCCTTCGCCGGAATCTGGATATGTTCATATTTGGATTGACGATCAGCGTTCAGTTAGTGCTTGGAGCGAGTCTTGGGATTTGCTGAAGCACGATTTAGAGAATGATACTAAGAGTAGCGATAATTCTCAGGTATCTCCTGGTATGAGGTTATTGATGAATCAGACTCTTGTCAGCTTGATGAATGGGCGTTTGGAAGTTCTCGCAGTACCTTCTGATACTGAAGAGTGTAATTTCACTCGGACTCAGTGTTCTATTCCTTTGGCTCAGCAGTCATTGGTTATTAGTTAGTTGTTATTTGTTATTAGTTAGTTGTTATTTTTGGGCGATAATAACCAATAACCAATAACCAATAACCAATAACCAATAACCAACAACCAATAACCAACAAGAAATGCCCCATTCCCAATTAGCAATTACCAATTAGCAATTACCAATTCGCCCTGGATAATTTCTAATTCGACATTCTCTTCTAGGGGCTGATTTTCGAGTATCATTGTCTGGCTGGCGTTAGGCTGAAAACCGATGCGTTCGTAGAAGCTTTGTTTGTAAGTTGTCATCAGGTAAACTCGCTCTACTCGGTTCATTCGAGGGTGACTTAAAACTGTTTCGACTAATTTGCGTCCGAGTCCTGCACCTTGGTAATCTGGGTGAATGGCGACATCCCAAATGGTGGCTCGATAGATGCCGTCTGAGGTGGCTCTGGCAAAGCCGATCGCCCTTTCGTCATCCCAAACGGTGACAACTGGTTCGCTGTTGGCGATCGCAATTTTCCAATCTTCTATCTTGCGTTCCCTCGCCCAAAATGCAGCTACTTTAAATAGATGTTGGAGTTGTTTGAGGTCTACTCGATCGTGACCTATGCAAAACTGAATATGACTGGAATCTCTAGTTGTTGATGTCATGCTTAATATGCCTGCAAATTGTATAGCAACCGCCAAGGTGGTTAAGACATTTCTGGTCACTGAGCGTAGTCGAAGTGTCCTTTTTATAGACTACACTTCGACTACGATCAGTGACCGTATAGCCTTGGCGACTGCTATATCTAAACAATGGGACTGGTTAAAACCGCGACTACACAAACGAAGTCTGCCGGAGTTGACCCTCGAACGGAGTGAAGGGCAGACTAAAAGATTACTGATGGCAATTCCCCGCCTACAAAACTAATTTTAGTTAGACATATTATCTAACTAATTTCGGTAATTATTAATACTTTTTTGCATCAACTTTGACTTTTGGTGTGACGTAAAAACAGCAGTAGGGGAGCAATACCCCCCTACAAAAGTCGATCGCAACTCAAAAATTGGCTCAGCTTTGCAACCAGCGGGCAGCATCTTTGGCGTGATAAGTTAAAATCAGATCAGCACCAGCACGCTTGAATCCAGTCAAGGTTTCCATCACTACTCTTTCTTCATCTATCCAACCATTGA
>Ga0316608_1000623_pt1 | contig 15888 bp, 9 predicted proteins | sample MIS2016152B_MG_FD_207673 | JGI IMG/M metagenome (GOLD analysis project Ga0316608, IMG submission 207673) | Microbial mat bacterial communities from Middle Island sinkhole, Lake Huron, Michigan, United States - MIS.2016.152B | ecosystem: Environmental > Aquatic > Freshwater > Lake > Sediment...
CCGTTTTCGATTTTGAGTCAATTAACAGACCCTTACCTGAATCTATTCCGATCGATTATTCCCCCCTTGGGAGGGATTGACTTTTCTCCGCTGATTGCATTTTTTGTACTTCAGTTCGGCTCGGAATTCTTGATCAGTCTTTTAACCAACTTACAACGAACAGCATTTTAGATAGAAACCGCCAAGGCAGTTATTGCAGTCGCCAAGGCGCTTAGGTCATTGAGTGCATTTCGACTTCGCTCAATGACCAGATTTGTTTCTAACGCTCTATACCAAACTTGAGATTAGCGACGAACGAGGCCTGTAAAACCAGTAGCTTTAAATTGCTTCAGTTTTAAAGGTGTTGGTTGATTAGCCGCCACAGAGATTCTAAGTTGAAAATCGCTGATTCCGGGGGGAACTTCTTCTATCGAACCCAAACGAGTGCGATTCTGCATCACCGGATTATCTTCAGCATCATAAATGCGGCCGAAAATATCAGCATTAACAACGAGTTTGTTAGTGCTATTTTCAGCTTTCCCGGTGATCAGAAAGCAATTAGCTTCCATAGAACTGCCGCTGGTGACTGTTCCTTCTGCCATTTCTGCCGGACATTCGTGATAAGAAAGATCCGAGAGTTTAATTTGTGTCAGAGCCCAAGCAGGTGGAGTGAATGCTAAACTAAAAATTCCGATCAGACAAGTAGCGAAAAAAAGGCTGATAGCTCTAAATTTCATAAGTCAAAGCGCAAGTATATTTTAACTCTTAGCTTAGCGCGAATTCAGTCGCAAATTGCTACTTAATCTAAGCCTAAATGCTTTCGCAAGGCGAGGCGCATAACATCGACTGGGACGGATTCTTGATTCAGCCAAATTTTTAAGGCGGCGGCTCCTTGTTGAACTAACATTTCGAGTCCGTCAATGGCTCGCGCTCCTCTTTGCTGTGCGTCTTTGAGAAATTGAGTAGGATTCGGGTTGTAAATTAAATCATAGGCGATCGCACCAGGGGAAATTCGATCCATCGCACTTGCGGAAACCGGCGACATTTCCCCCAGGGGATACATCCCCACAGGCGTCGTGTTGACCAGCAAATCCGCCTGAGAAATTAAGCTTGACAAATTATCCCAAGTATGCACTCGCAAAGATTTTACAGGCATGGAAGAATTGACCCAACTCTGCTGAAATTCCACTAAGTTTTGCTGATTGCGGCCAACAACGTGAATCTCAGCACAGCCCAATTGAGCACATCCCGCCACAACCGCTCTCGCCGCGCCGCCATTACCCAAAATTACCGCTACTTTCTGGCTCCAATCGGACTCCCCCCTAGCCCCCCCTTGGTAAGGGGAGGGACAGGATTCGGCAGTCATATTGCCACTTTCTAAGGCAGATTTCACCTCTGTAGCCCCCCCTTGGTAAGGGGGGGTTGGGGGGGGTTGCAGTGGCGCGAGAAAGCCTTCAACGTCAGTATTTGTGCCGCACCAACCTTTGTCAGTCAGGTATACGGTATTGACAGCGCCGATCGCACGAGCAATGGGAGAAACCTCCGACAGCAGCGGTAAAATGGCTTGTTTGTGGGGAATCGTGACGCTAAATCCCCTCACGCCGATCGCCCCAAAGCCTAAAAGGGCAACTTTTAAATCCTCTGGTTTTACCGGAAAGGCTAGGTAAACAAAATCGACTCCCAAATGGGAAATCGCAGCATTGTGCATCGCGGGTGACAGAGAATGTGCGATCGGATGACCGATTACTCCCAATATTTTAGTAGTGCCTTTAATCATTTTGGTTATTTGTTATTTGTTATTTGTTACTTGTTATTTGTTAGAACAAATCCCTTGGCATCGGAATCATTCATCTCTCTCTCTTCTCTGACTCTGCGTCAAGAGTGTCCTCTGCGGTTTAATTATTCAAAAACAACCCTAAACATCATTCTGATGCAACCGGATTTGAGCTGATTTGTTACTTGTTACTTGTTCTTGGTTATTGGTTACTCGCTTAGGGCGACTAATAACCAATAACCAAGAACCAAGAACATTAATCAACGGTCAACCGTCAACTCTTTTGCATCTGCCAATATGGGATTAACATCAAACCAATAATCCTCACCATAACGATATTCAAACACCCAAAGACTACGCAATAAAGTTTGATATTTAGTCTCTCCACTCACAGTTTTAGTAGCAGCGACTTGGCGCAGCAGTGCCCATTCATCCGGTTCGATCGCCAAAGTAAGCTGATGGCGGCGCTGGATAATCACATTTTCCAAAGTTTCCCGCGACAAAGGGGGGTCTTGTTTCTGTAGACAACTATACAGCAGTTGCAGCAAATTGCGGACATGACCACCGCTGACTCGACAAAGGCGATCGAGAGTTTCGGGAGCATCAAAAATCTTGCCAATCCAAGCATAACGTGCGATCGGCTCCAACGCAGGAAAAGCGCGAGCTAGAACCATCTGTCGCAACAATTCCACGCCCTGAGCGCACTCAGAACCGTCGCGGAATTGCACCAGCACCATTGGTAATACCTTTGGATCTACCCCAAATCGATTGGTAAGCTGAGCCAAATCGTTAGAGAAAATCAGCACCAAAGGAATTGTATAAACTACGTGACAATTGAGTCTGGCCAACTGTTCGCCCCTGTCTACAAACAGATATTCCGGCTGAAGTCGCCCGGTTGGCTTCACGCACAAATGTATGCGATCGAGATTATCAATAATTACCACAAGTCCTTGTTTACCCAGGCGTTTGAGTGCTTGATTAGCCGGTTCGAGCAACTCATTATTCAGAGCATCCAAAATTACATTAGTTCGCGGCTCCAAATATTGCCTCAACTCCGATCGCAAATTCGGAGCATCTTTAGTTTTAGCAGTAATTTTGCCAATTCCCAAAGCCAAAGAAAACTCTCCATCCGTACTGGCATTTATGCCACCAACACCCGGTAAAGAAGCTTCAGCTTTCAGGTCAATTTGAGTTTGAAAAACATCTGCTACCCCTTTCAGCAAAGCTTTAAAACCAGTAGGTTGCAGCTTAATTTTCATCTTCTCAATGCTTTCGCTCACCTGACGAGCAACGCTCAACAAAATGTCAGTAATATCAACATCTGCCATATCTAAGTCTTTGCTAGACTCAAAGTAGACTACGTGAAATCCCTGATGCTCCAATTCAGCTTGCAGCCGCAACAATTCTGTAGATTTCCCACAGCCAATATGGCCCGTGAATAATTGACAGGTGGGCGAGTCAGGGGAGAGGTGGCTGATGGTGCGCTCCAATTGTTCTACGATTGTGCCGCCCCGCACGGTTGAGAAATCGATATAGTATTGTCGGTCTTCTTGATTTGCTACTGCTAAGGTGTAGCTGGGATTGCAAGCCTTATAAAATTTCTTTAAATTTAGTTCCATACCCTGTGCGCTCAAAATACATTATGCCCTAATAGCTTATTCATGTAGCTCTTGCAATAATCAGCATGAATTATCAATTTATGCTCAAGTTTTATTTTACGGTCAACATTTTGAGGTGCCTCTGAATCCACACTACCAAATTTGACATTGTTTTTGCAGATTAGAATCAATAAAAAGTTGTCAACCGGCGATCCCTATGCAGTGGTTATGCTGAGGGATCGCGGGTGAGTTTACATCAATGACGAAGATTTGGCGGTAATGTTCTCGGAAGAAAGTGGCTATTTGAGTGCGGTTAACCGAATACAAAAATGGTCGGTACTAGAGCAATAGTCTACAGCTTTGTAGAGGAGACTTTTTTAAATGAACCACAGAGAACACAGAGAACACAGAGGAAGAGAAGAGAGAGTTTTACAAATCATGATTTTGTATCTACTCTACCATTTGTTCGCCTACACCTGCTGCTGAAGCCTGGTTTTGGCCTGTTACAAGCCGATCGCCCGCAACAGCCATGCGCCTGAAAATTAGCAACCTTGGTAAAATTAGCCCCGCGTTCAATTAACTTCGATTCCAGTAAAAACGGCACTATGTCAGTCAATCCCACAGCCACTTCCTCTTCATTGGTAAAAGCTGCGACAGTCTTGTTAGCAACCAGGTACTCACCATCAGACAACTGAATATTAACTAACGCCGCTGGCCCGTGACAGACAGCACCCAAAATGCCGTCTGCTTCATAAATAGCAGCAGCCATCCCAGCAAGTTCCTGATGATCAGCAAAATCCCACGTCCCCTGTCCCCCAGCATAGAAAATAGCGCCATATTCTGCGGGTCAATTTGTGCAGGATTGAGAGTATTTTCTCCTCGCGCAACCTGTTCCGAATCCTCTCAAAAAGCCTGATTTAGCCGGTCTTCTAAATCAATCCCAACCATCGGATATTTGCCGCCTTTTGGGCTGACAAAATCTACAGTTAATCCGGCCTGAGTAACTGCGTCCAATGCGTCACCTCTGAGAGATAGAAACCAGTTTATTTACCAGTTTCACCAAGAGGATCGTGGCTGGTTAAAACCAGAACTTTTTGGCGATTCATAGTCTATTCTTTGTGCTTGTTGTTTTCATCCTAGATCGAATTGATCGAAAATACAAATTCTCCAAGTTTCGGGGAAGTATAAATATCTTGATGATGAGCTTTGAATGGTATCGCTGTTTGATTAAGGTTTACCGATTTAAGAGCAATTATACAAGCCGTTGAATGCGGATTTGGCTTGAGAATTATTCCGACTACTTGTGTGGAAGATTGGGTAAAAAAAATCCCTTGACACTTGTCATCAAACCTGCACAGGCTGTGATCAATCGCATCTGGCTAGCTTTTAGGAAATCTGAAAGACAGTTGCCAAAAATCAAACGGATGTTAGAATTGTATCAGTTTGATTAAATTAGGAATTACCCACGCTTTCCTCAAAAACCCGGTTTCTTACCACACACTCTCTTTCCTCACTCTGCGCCCTCTGCGCCCTCTGCGGTTAAAAAAAATCCAAATTATACCAAAAAAAAGGGCTGGTGTAGTTACCAGCCCTTCAACTAATTTTAGACGTTAAATTAACAGCAATTTAACATCTAAAAACTCAAATCAATCTAGCTTCTATCAGCAGCAGCCGCAGGCTCAAAACTCGGAACCACAATCTCACCATTCTGCTTAGTCAACTGGTTGTACAGCCTTTCAGTATTCGGGAAATTAGCAGCCGGTAGAGTCGGGAAGAGACGATAAGGAACAGTATCCTCACCAAAAGCCTCAGCATATTCAACGGTGCTCAACATCGCGTTGATAAAGCCCTTAATCCCTTTAGTTGCCAAGATTTGGTTATAAGTCCGAATCTCAGCCTGATTGCGAGGAGCGCGGCCCAAGAAGTGCTTCGTGCCCAACTCAATCACCTTAGTATTGGGATAAGGTGCATAGAACTGTTTCACGTACAGCGGCGAACAACCTAAACATTCAATGAACTCCTTGAGATTGATTTCATTGTTGCCAAGTTTGCTTTCCAGCGCCGTGAATTCATTCTTCACATAGGAGTTGATGTCACGCTCAAAAACTTGACGGTAAGCAGCTTGAATTAAAGTTTTCAAAGCTACTTTGTCCGAAGTAGTCGTCAGCTTGAACACCTTAGTTTGTTCGCGGCGCTTGCTGACACCTTGAGCAATCCGAGTTTGCAATTGAAGATCGCCGCGATCGAGCGCAGTGCCCAATTCGATAAACCGAGGAGTTTCTGCCACCGGCTCAACGTTGACCTTTTTCTCACCAAAGGAACTCGATCGCATCGTCCGCATGGACAAACCAGCCGGAGTCAGATAGCGCTCATAGGGGACAGTATCTTCGCCAAAAGCTTCGTTGTACTCTAGACTGTCGATCATTTGATCAACCAGCGCATAGAAACCCTTCTTAGCGCAAATGTCAAAGTAAGCGTTCATTTCCTGACGGCCATAGGTAGGGCGGCCCAGGAGTCGGCGGTGAATATACTCGATCGCCTTACAAATGTAAAGCTTGCTCCAGTACATATTGCGGAAGACATCCGACTTCGCCAACATCCGAATAAACTCACGCATCGGGATGTCGCCGTTTTCCAGCTTAATTTCCGCCACCTTTTGGCGCTGGCCATCGAACACATCGCGACCAAACACTTGCAGGTAAGCAGCCCGAATCACCGCTTGAGTGGAACTTTCGGTAAATTTGACACTGGAAGCACTACTGTAGCCAGTGCTTGCTGGAGCGCGGCCAGTCAGTTTTCTCGGAGCCACGTAGCCACCGGGTAACTGGTCTAGTTTAAAGACCTTGGGGCCCAGAGAGCCGGGAGCCTTACCACGAGCCGCCGGGTTGCTCAATTGATTTTCAATCCCCGCACCTTGACGAATCAGGATCCGGCGAGTGTCTTTGCCGAAGGGAGCTGGACGGTTCTTGGGGTTGCGAGTTTCTTTCGGGAAAATCGCGCCGAACTGAATTTCCAGCGGATCATTACCAATACCGTAAACGTGCTGGTCTGGCAGAGGTTGAGTGTAGCCAGCAAACAAGGTGATGAACTGAGGAACCTTGCGGAAAGGAGCGCTGAAATTGAACAAATCAATTTGTGGACCCCAGTTGCGGCATTCCTGAGCTTCTTGGCCCAAGCCCCGCAGGTAAGGGACTGTTTCTTCACCGAAGTAGTCGGCATATTCCTGAGAATAGACCATTGCGTCTACGAGGGCTGCCAGACCGCCTTTACTGACGATCGCAAAATACTTGCTAAATTCCTCCCGCGAGCTCAAACCACGGCCGAGGAAGTGACGAGCGGCCAATTCTACAGCACGGCTGTTGACAAACGGCTCGAAAAATTGCTGACGGTACAGAGGAGATTTACCAAGGCGACGAATAAACTCTTTCATCGAGATTTCGCCATTTTTGACCTTGGATTCCAAGTCAGAAATGCTTTGGCTGTAAGCGCGAGTAATGTCACGCTCAAAAACTTGGCGGTAAGCTGCTTTGATTACTTCAATCTTTTCTGCCGACGACAGACCGGTTTTCATGACGAATTTCGCCCGTCGCTCGGCTGCGTTGAAGTAGATTTGAGGCAGTTGCAGCCCTTGCTGGTCGTTGGTTTCGCGCTGCCGCACCTTAGCTGAAGGTGTGGGGGCTTTGAATTCGGTAATAGCGACGTCGAAATATTGTCCGACGATCGCAGCAGCTTCGCTATCCTTTTTGAAATAGCCCAAAGATGCCGCCTTCATTTCCTGCATTGCCACAATTGTGGCCGCCGACGAGCAAGCATTTTCGATAATTTCCCGCAATCCGCGCACGTTCACCGAAATAATGTTCGGGTCGCCGGCGACGATCGCGTAGGTGATGTAGCGCAAGAACCAGCTCAAGTCCCGGAGGGATTTGGTCATGTTTCCAGGGCCGTAGCGCGAGACATTGATCGGCTGAAATCCTGCGGGGAGTGGGCCCTTGTAGCCGCCGCCGCCAGAAAACAGATTTCCTAGCCCCAAGAAACCACCGCCGCCGCCACCAGCGCGACCTTCAACGTAGGTAACAGTTCCCAGTTTCATGCCTTCAGAGACCTTGGCCGAACCGCCACGAGCCGCCCCAGCCAAAGCCATCGCAGGTTCTGCGGGCTTTTCCAAGAATGCCAGCGGGGAACCGCCGGTAAAAATCCGGTTGGCTGCACGGGATATGATCAATTCCGAGTTTTTGGTCAGCATCGCAGAGATGTCGATCCGCAAAGCCCCGGAACTGAAATAACTTGCCAGTTCACTGAGTTCGCCTCGTTGCAAAAAGCGGTCTTGCTGTTCTGCTTGCGAAATCGTTGCGACCGGTACAGTTTGATATAGTTGCGGACGTGCAACTGAACTTCCGCCACTTGCTTTTACAGTCATTAGACTCCTTCGCTCCCTATCTAAATCGTTACAGCGTTTACTCAGACTAATTTTGCCTTTGCCTAGCTTAAGGTTCCGGCCTACTTACTTTCTCAGATTAAAATGTTTTGGGGCTGATCACCCTAATTTGTTAAAAAGCCTGCCGAAACTTATTGTATAGATTTAATAGGGCCTATATGAGAAAAAATGATAAGTTTTGTTACAAGAAGTTCGGCAACGGATTCTGTAACGGATGTAGCGGATGTAGCGGATGTAACGGATGTAACGGTTCACTTCTGCTGAACCTATAATCGCAGGTGTCGCTAAATGACTATACTTTACTTTGAATAAAAAAATTATCTCACATTATGGAAACTTCACCTGATATCAGCGCCGCCGTGCGGCGGCTTTACGATACTTTCCCTTTTCCGCCTGATCCTTTGTCCGACGAACCGCCGCCTGGGTATAACTGGCGCTGGAGTTGGCCGGATGCTTACAGTTTCTGCACGGGCCAAAAGCCGCCAAAACTGGATATTCGGATTTTAGATGCTGGCTGCGGCACGGGTTCGAGTACGGATTATCTGATTCACCTGAATCCTGAAGCGTCGGTGACGGCGATCGACCTCAGCTCCGGTGCTTTGAAGGTAGCACAAGAACGCTGTCGGCGATCCTCTTCGAGGGCTTCGCTAACGGGCGCGCGAGAAGCTGATTTTCGTCACCTCAGCTTATACGATGCGGATCAGTTGGCAGGCGAGTTCGATTTGATCAACTGCGTAGGCGTGCTGCACCACTTACCCGATCCAATTCGTGGCATTCAAGCGCTGGCGGCGAAGTTGGCTAGCGGTGGCTTGATGCACATTTTTGTTTATGCTGAATTGGGCCGTTGGGAAATTGAGCTGATGCAAAGGGCGATCGCCCTTCTCCAAGGAACTCAAAAAGGCGACTATCCCGATGGCGTGAAAGTCGGCCGTGAAATCTTTGCTTCCTTACCAGAAAACAACCGCCTTGTCAAGTACGAAAAACAACGTTGGGCGGGAGAAAATCTGCGAGACGAATGTTTTGCTGATATGTACGTTCACCCGCAGGAAATTGACTACAACATCGAGACTTTGTTCGAGTTAATTGACGCTTCTGGATTGGAATTTATCGGTTTTTCAAATCCGGGATATTGGCAGTTAGAAAGACTTTTGGGCAAAGCACCGGAATTGATCGAAAGAGCTCAGGGTTTGACGGAACGGGAGCTTTATCGATTAATTGAATTGTTGGATACCGAAATAAGTCATTACGAGTTTTTCTTGGGGAAAAAGCCTGTTAATAAGATTGATTGGTCGGATGATAAAGCTCTTTTGGCGGCAATTCCAGAGTTGAGTGTTTGTATGCACGGTTGGCCTAGTCAACAAGTGTTTGATTGCAACTATCAATTGGTCAATTTGTCAAGTGCTGAATTTGAGTTTCTGCAAGGTTGTTCACCCCCCCCAGCCCCCCCTTGCCAAGGGGGGGAGAAAGAGGTAACTTCCCCTTGCCAAGGGGGGGAGAAAGAGGTAACTTCCCCTTGCCAAGGGGGGGAGAAAGAGGTAACTTCCCCTTGCCAAGGGGGGGAGAAAGAGATACAGAAGACAGTTGGGGAGATTTTGGCGGAGGTGGAGGTGGGATTGGATGAAGTGCGATCGATCTTATCAAAACAGCTCATTTTGCTAACACCGAATTAATAGCGCTTTTTAATTATTTGAACGAACCACGAAGACGCCAAGAGCGCAAAGCAAGAACTGCATCTTCTTCTTTCCCCCCTTGGGGGGGTTCTTCCTTCGTGTCCTTCGTGCCTTCGCGGTTCATTTCATCTTACTCCATTACAGAATCCAGGTAAAATCCCAAATCTCAAATCCCAAATGGATTGACACAGGCCCCCAAATCAGGTTTATAAGAGGCGATCGCAATATTTAAAACGGCACAATCAATTCCTTAGCGTAAGTTTCTGTTCAACTGCTCATTTCACCCCGATCTCTTAGCAAGCATAACGTTTTTTCTACGGTTTTTAGCCCGATTCCCTCCGTTGCTAGCAATGCGGCGAGACTGTATGTACGATCGCCTTCTATTACTTCCCGCACTCGTTTGATATAAGCCTTACTCAAACCCGTCACCTCTATCAGTTCACTCTCAGATAGCCTTAGAAATTCTGTCTTTAGGTCAGTAAACAGATCATCAGGCGCGTCAGGGTCAAAGTGGTAAATCTCAACAGGGATGTCGCAATGGCTTAAATATTTCTGCATGATCGCTAAAGATTTATCTGTAGGGATTCCCCCATTCTGAGTACCGAGTAGAGGAAAAGCGATCGAGGTAATCCCTTTTTCTTTGTAAGTATCGACGAACTTCTGTAAGCCTAGCTCAAGAAACTTTGCATCTGAAGGTTTTTTCCAATGGTTTTTAGTCGGGAAATTCAGCACCCAAGAGCGATCGCTTTTATAAAGCCATAATTTACCAATCTCCATCTGCTTTTGTTTACAAAGCTCAACATAGCGTGTATACATTTCTGGGTAGCGCAGACGAAACTCCAGCGCAATCCCAGCACCCATTACGCCAACACAATTCACTGTGTTAACCAATGTTTGGCACTTGGAGGTAAATAAATTGCCCTTAATAATTTCGAGATTCATTAGTGTAGATTAACCATGTTTTTTCACGTTCTTGAAAGTATACCATTATCGGGGTGTTGGGATTCGATTGTAGCTGAATGCAGATTTTTGATCGGGCATTATCTTTAGAGCTAATTTTTCCTTCTAGTGAATTTGCGTTAACAAAGTTAAGGATTAATTCACCCTTGATTCCGAAAGCATCATATTTTTCGATTTTTGCTTCGATAAAACCTGCGTTATGCTTAACCTCAACAAATGGATTTTCGTGGAGGAACAGGTCGCGGCAATTAGCTGCTTCCTCTTTTTCTGTGAAGACCCTACTAGCGTACTTCGAGTTTGGCCCGATCAAGCACATTAAAGTTTTTTTATCCTGCTCATTTCGGCAAATAATGGTGATGTCATCTAAGCTCAACTTAGCAATATCTAAATAGTCATGCACAACAAACTCTTGCTGTGATGCCCTTAGAAATGTTTCTCTTCCTGCTTGAGTGCAGTACACATTATCAAAGTCAAAGTATTCCAGAAACTCCATACTATTGCCATAATGAGAACCAGAAGCAGCGAGGTTTCCACTACTAACGCCACATTTACTGCCGTGTGTGTCCAGTACACGCTTGAGATTCAGTCTAAAAAAGATCGGCACGGGGCAGAGGGCGTAAATTTGACCATTACGTTTGCCTAGCCCCTCATTGTGCCATTGTGTCGGTGTTTTCGGACGTAAATAGAAGCGAGCTAAGTTTTTTACATCATTACTTGTGTGAGCAATCAGGCTTGCACCTGCCGAGTCTACAAATTTATTACAACGGTTACGCGATTGCAGTTGCTCACTCTGGAGAATTGAAACTGCATTCTCAACGTGAGTAAAGTGGTAAATGTAGCCTTTCCAATGTGAATGCTGGCGCTCAAGTCCCGCTAGAAGCTTCTCTGCAAATTCTTTAAAATCGGCAGGCGATCGGGATGAATAAAAGTCGTTGCTAGTACAACGAGTGCTGATTTCACTGTTTGGATCGTGATCTTGAAAATCTTTCTCTTCTTCTGAAAATTCAGGTTCATTTGGACTTAAATCGCTTGGTGGAACTCCATAATTTTCTTCTCGCTTAATCCCGATGAGTACCATGAATTCGAGTGTCTCTACAATATTACGATCATTTGCCATCCAAGAGCTTGCAAGATTTTCGTAAAGCCTTTTTGCCAGTTCATCCCGATGATCTCCATGTAACAAGTAGTGGTGTACTGCATTACGTTTTGTGGTCGTTTCTGCCTGTAACACCCATTGCACAAGAACTTTTATTACAACGCTATCTCTTCGGAAACGACAAGCATAGAAGAAACCTATAGCAGAGGCGATATAGTTGGAATGCAACAGGCGATCGTCAGGAGCGAAGCCGACCAAACGTTTTTCTTCGGGTTGGTCAGATGTGGCTGAAAGCAATTGTTCAGAGAGTAAATCATTACCAGCCTGTGCGTTAAACCGAATGTTACCCAAGAAACTTTGTAGATCGGGATGCTCTGGAGATGTGCTGAGGGTATCTAAAAAATTTTTTGATATAAGATTTCCTATTTGTTTTGCCTGTTCGGGTGTTACCTTTGGCTCACGAGATCCAATTTCCTTTTGTAACACATCAATTAGTCGCAGGTTAGTAGAAGTATATTTTCGCTCAAATGTTACATCAATCAGCTTTTTTGCCTCTTCCCATCGGGTATGGGAAATTAGGTTGCCTTGATAGTTTTGCTGGAAGTGTGACCATTTAGAAACTTCACAGAAGCAAGAAGACTCAGCGAGTTTACCTGTTACTTTGAAGTAATTAATGTCACTACGAATAGAAATAAGTTGGCGATACTGACCATATAATCCGTTTGGTAGGGCTTTACTGTGGGTGATGAGATATCCCATGCCGCGATCGCCGCCTAAAATACCGCTAATCAGGTCACGCCGCTCATCATTAGTATCGATTTTTTGCCAATTAACGGCTAGTTCTTTCCAAATAAATTCCCAAAAGCTGTAACTATCTACGCTAGAAAAACCTAGATCAACTTTTACATCTTCCCAGTTGGCTTCACATAAGTTCTTTAGGAGTTGACCGAGCGCAATGCCAATATTATTAGCAAGTTCTTTGTTTTGTCCTGTTGAATCTAACCTTGTCCGTCCTGTAGTCACCTTAAAGGCTGCATTCAGTATAAAACCAACGGAAAGTTTTTCTTGTGTTGGTGCTGTTACCCAAAAAGTCGGTGCATCGGGAGTAGTGCAACTAAGCCTACCGTCTCTCTCGGTCATATCTAATAGCAGAGCAGATCCCGATTCTGTTCGCAGGCAAAGTCTTAGTGAGTATTCACCGTTGATCGTAATTCTATTTATTTCGACACCTTGAATACCCAGGAAATTTTGTCTTTCCCATGTAAATGATTTTGAGTCATTATCTTGAATATCGTTAATAAAACGATATTTTGTAATAGCCCGTGAAAAAACAGTTAAAATACCTGCTCGTTCTTGAAACTCCCGGATAATGTCTTGCGGCTGAATATCCTGATCTAACTCTAGTTCGACAATTGTTGCATCTGAAGGCATCTTATATAAGTCTAATTTTTCTTGCAAGGCTTTAGTTTCTTCTGGGGAGAGGCGTGATGGAAGTAGTCCACCCTCGACAGCAAACCCTAAACGCTTGCTTAAAATGCGCGGTCGTTTACATGAGAGATAAACACTTTTGAATCCTAAGCCAAACATTCCTGTTACGCCAACTCCCTTGTCAGAGATGTTAAATATCAACATCTTTTCAAGGTCGCGATGGTACCCCTCTTTGCGATACTTTCTCTGTGGATTATCTGGATGTTGGAAACAACCAATTGGTCTACCCGCATGAATAAATAAAAGCTGGCGATCGCTCATAACCACCACAAACTCTTTTCTTTCATCCTCAAGTTCTGTGGGTGATGACATTTTTTGCCATTCAACTACGGCATCATCGGCGTTTTGAAATAGCTCAAAAGGGATACTCTGTGGACGATAGCCATTCTGCGTTATCTTTTCTCGTACAGACTTTAGTAAACTATATTTTACGCCTTCATTATTTTTTAGCAGATTTGACAATTCAGAGAGTTTTTCTTGAATCTCTTGTTCAGTAGCTTGTTCTCTCTCAAGACCTTGTACTTCGTATTCGGCTTCTTTGTAACACAAGTCGTCTAAGTTGTTCAAGAGATTTTTTACACTGAGATCCTGTATTCCAAGCACCCTCAGAATATACGAAGCACTCTTCATCACCAATTTTTCAGCTACTCGGATATCAAGCTGATCGGAATTTAGCAAATCATCCCAAATCGCTTCTATATTGGGTTCGACTCCATAAACTTTTTTAAGAAGAACTTTAGTTGACTCTTTAAGAATTTTCACTAACTCATTACGAAGAGCAGGTTTTTCTGGTTGTATATCCAACAGTTCTAGCCTATTGCTGGCTAATTCACCTTCATTGACGAAAAAATGAGGCGGATTAGGTAGATGAGCAAGTTCAGCTTTAAAAGTACGTCCCAGTATTGAAACCGCATCGCACGTCCGATTTCCAGCTTGACCAATACGCACTTGAAAAACTCGAATGGGTTTTGCTGTATTTTCCAGCAAGCGTGCTTGCAAACTTTCTATATTACGTCTGCCTAGATAATATTCCGCCTGTTTCTTAATCTTATCGTCAGAACTCTTGAAAAGACTCAGAAACGCTCCAATGGGTTCTAATGGACAGTAATCCTCCCATTTTTTAAAGTAATTTATCAAGATGTTATTTTCGTCTTCTAAAGCTTCCTCAGATTCTGGTAAATCATAATTGCCTTGAGTCTCTGATTTCAAGAATGAATCTATAATCTTTAACTGCTCTTCATCAAGTACACAATTATCATCAATATTGTTACCTTCCTTTATTAACTCGTTAGGACTTTTCCACTGACCTTTACGATTAAGAAGACGGATGTGCGGTAAAATATCTGTGCTGAATGTTTCGTAATTAATAGCTAATCCAAGATAAGTATTGAAAATTTCCACATTAGCAGCATCGACTTGAGGAGCGGGATTAGAAAGCGATATTAGAAGCTCGCGGAGTTTTGCCACCTCCATTTTATCTAAGAGGTTTTGCAACAGATATCTTTTGAATTTCTCTTGTGATAGCTTATTGGCAAAGTTCCAGGCAGGCAGGAAGCTAACATTAAATTCTTTGAAAGCTTCTAAGCATTTATCTAAGGGAAACTCTTCTATAGAAAACTCTCCTATCTGATATTCTGGCGCTTGTTTCAGAAGTTTACCAATCTCGTCTAAGGCTTTATCTTCTGTGATGAATAGTTTCTCAGTAAGCCATTGCCAACAGTCATTATGATCGCGAAACTGCTTCGCTAATTGGGAAGATGATATATAACAATCAGGAACTAAATAGACTAAGCCCTCAATCTCCTCATTTAGAGATGGGTAGTGCAGAATCATAATGCTCTTAGGATCGATAGCATCCCCCTGTTCATCTACCAACCAAGCCAGTGTTCTAAGTTTTTGAGTGTTTACATTATTAGGAGTAGACTGCGGTAAAAGACTGCTAAGGGTATCCAGAATAATTTCAAAATACTTGTGCGGTTCGCTTTGATCCAGAATAAACTCAATAACATCATTCTCTTTCCATTGTGAAAAAAACTTATTGAGGATTTCAAAGTTCTTATGATTGGTGATTGCTTTAGGCAATTGGCTAATTTCAGCATACTCACCAGCACTCAAACGAACCAGTGTTGATAGGTGTTTCTGGAGTTTCTTTCGAGGAGTTTCAATAATTTGAGATAGACCGACAGTACGATCGCCTAAAAATAACCAGCTTTCTCTCGTAATAATTGTTTTTAATTCATCTGAAATATTTGTAGATAGCGCATCAAGGATAACTGGACAAAAAATTTGCCAATGTTCAATATTTTTCTGATTATGAGTTAATATTTTCTTAATTACTATTTCTGCATCCCAAGATGTAAATAAGTTTTTAACCCAACTTTTTCTGACTGATTCAGGTAGAATCTGTTGGGAATGTTTGCTGTTATCTAAACTAGCAATCTCTTTGGCATATTGCTCCAAATCATTTGGGAGTTTGAGGATATCTTGTGGAGAGTAACCATTTGGAGGAAGCCACTTGGCTTTTTGCAATTCAGCTTTTCGTGATTGCTTCTCCTCATGACTCATCCTTTGCAGTGCATCAAGAATGATGCCACAGTATTGATGAGGATTCGGTAGGCTAAGAACTTTGGCGATCGCGGCATCAGGAGTCCATGACGGAATCCAGTTTTGCTGAATTTCTGTATTTCGTCGAATTAAAACGATGTAGTTTTTCAGTCGTTCATCTAAAGAAAAGTCAGAATTTTTTAAATAGACGCGATCGACTTCGATGCTTTCTAAGCGATTAGGATTATTAGCGTTTTCATGTAATCGTAATGACTTCCATAGATCTTGATTACTAGGTTTCTGGCTGAGGTAAGCGAGAAGTTCATATCTCTCAGATTTGTTCA
>Ga0316608_1000624_pt1 | contig 15870 bp, 12 predicted proteins | sample MIS2016152B_MG_FD_207673 | JGI IMG/M metagenome (GOLD analysis project Ga0316608, IMG submission 207673) | Microbial mat bacterial communities from Middle Island sinkhole, Lake Huron, Michigan, United States - MIS.2016.152B | ecosystem: Environmental > Aquatic > Freshwater > Lake > Sediment...
AGCCTGCTCGCCTGTTTCGGCTTCAATAAAAGTCAATTCTGGCAATTCTGCAAAATAAGACACAATAAGTTGCCGATTCATCGCAATATCATCAACTAATAAAATTTTTGCAGGTTGAAAATGAAGCCTTGTTGGTAGACAAATGAATTCTTCGGGCTTTTCTTTTATCACATCGGTTAAAACTTGCACCTGATTTAATTGAATGTTAAAACAACTTCCCTTTCCCATTTCACTTTTCACAGAAATATGCCCATCCATTAATTCAGCCAAGCGTTTAGAAATGGTTAAACCTAATCCCGTGCCACCAAATTTCACGCTTTGATTTTCTTGTTGGGTAAAAGCTGCAAAAATCTTCTCTTGTTGTGCTTGTGGAATACCAATGCCACTATCAAAAATTTCAATGTTTAAATTGACTGTTTCAGCTGTGATTTCAAAAATTGTAACTACGATTTTTATAAAACCTTGTTCGGTAAATTTAATGGCATTGCCGACAAGATTTAATAAAACCTGCCGCAATCGTATTTCATCTAATAACAGTGCATCGGGGAGTTTTTCATCAAAGAAAACGGAAAGCTCAATATTTTTATCCGCCGCTTTTTGAGAAAAAATAAGCTGTATATCTTTAACAATTGTTTTTACTGCAACAGGTTTGTATTGCAAGGTAAATTTACCCGCCTCAATTTTGGATAAATCTAAAATATCATTAATCAGTTGCAACAAGGTTTTACCACTGCGATGAATCGCATCTAAATAATAATGTTGGGTTGGGTCGGTGATGAGATTATTTAAAATATCACTAAAGCCTAAAATGGCATTCATGGGGGTGCGAATTTCATGGCTCATATTGGCTAAGAATTCAGATTTGGCTTGATTGGCTTTAATGGCTTTTTCAGTCGCTGAACGAAGTTCCATTTCAACACGTTTGCGCTCTGATATATCGCGGGTAACGGCTAAATGTTCGACGGTTCCTTTCGGGTTTAGCATAGGAACCGCGTGCGTTTCTAGCCAGCGTCGCCCCCCTTTTAATCCAATAATTTCATATTCCATTTGCAAAGTCTCACCTGCCAACACTCGCTCCATCAAGCCGCTGTAATCGTTGCGGTATTCGGGGGCAATTAACCCTAGCACTTGTTTTCCTTCAACCTGTGCAAAAAAATCGGCTTCAATCATTTCCAAACCCGCTCTATTCATTAATTGCAATCGCCCGTGCGCGTCTATAATTTTGATACATTCGGGTTCACTTTCCAGAATCAGGCGCAATTTTGATTCACTAGCGGCTAACTTTTGTTCTGCGTGTTTACGTTCAGTAATATCCATAAACGTAGCCAACAAATCAGTTTCAAAGAAAATCCCCGAAATCAACATGACCCGCACTTCGCCATTTTTGCAGGTAATGTGATATTCAGCAGGCTCTACGTCGGTATTGTTAGCCTGAGCCTTTTCAACCGCTGCCGTCCATTGTGTGATGACTTGTTGGCGATAATTTTCATCAGGATAAGCGTGTGCATACCAGAGATCTAGGCTGGAAATTTCCTCAAGCGTGTACCTAAAAACATCTCGAAAACGCTTGTTGATATAAACTAACTTGCCCGTGTTGCTTGCCAAACCTAATGGCAAAGGTAAGTATTCAATTAATGAGCGGAATTTTTGTTCACTTATCCGTAACTGATTTTCGATTTGCTTGCGCTGCGTAATATTTTCATGACTGACCACAACCCCTTTTTTTTCACCCAGCAGAGGCGCGACATACAAATAAAACCAATTTTGTTCCGTTTCTGAATGACAAGCATATTCAAATTCAAAGCTGTCTCTATCGCCTTCTAAGACAGAAGTAATGCCATATTGAATCATCATGGCTTCTTTGAGTTGCGCATATTTAAAAGCTTGTTGAAATAACTTGAAATAGTTATCGCCTCTGACAAAGCCTTTGTGTTCAGGCAATCCATTTTTTTCTGCAAATTTTAGCCACGATTGATTGGCTGAAAGTACAAAACCTTCTGAATCAATCACCGTAATATAAGAGGTAATCGAATCAAGAACACTATTGGTAAATGCTTGATTATCGTGTAATTTTTTTTCCAATTGTTTACGCTCGGTAATATCAATGACATATTCAATTAATTGATACACCTCACCTGCTGCATTAAAAATAGGATAAGCAAATATTTCAACGGTACGCCGCTCTCCTTTTTCATCATAATCCTGATGCTCAACCACAACGGGTTTTTTAGTTTGTGCGACTCTATTAACAGGGCAAAGATGCCCTTCGCTGGTCATACAAGGAAACTGTTGTTTATGGCTCAGTTGATAACAGGTTGTTTTATTTTTTATCCACTGTCCTGCACTTTTATTGGCGAGCAGCACGGTATAAGTTGCGGTATTAACAACATAAAATGGATGTGACAACGAATTGATAACATTCATTAACAGTGCGTGTTGTTCTTTTACGGTTTGATCGGCTTGTTTACGTTCGGTAATGTCTTCCACAATACAATGATGGCAAGGATTGTTATGTTCTTTAAACTGCATTTTGGCAACGGTTAAATTAATCCAAACAATTGAACTGTTGGCATGAATATAGCGTTTTTCCATGGTAAAACCGTTGGTTTTACCTGAGTTCATTAACGCCATATTCTTCAAATCCGTTTGAATATCATCAGGGTGAGTAATTGTCATCCAATCAATGCTTTGCAATTGTGCAGTGGTTAAACCAACAATGTGTGCATATTTTTCATTAGCGTTATAAATATGCCCTGTCAGCGAATCAATTAAAGCAATCCCAATCGGGGCTTGATTGAATAATGTTTTAAAACGCTCTTCACTTTTTGCCAATTCCTCGGTTATTTCTCCAGCCAGCCGCAAGGCTCTTCGGCGACCATTGAGCAATAGCCAGATAATAAAACCGAACAAAATACTGCTACTTATTCCTGTTCCTGCAATAAATATTGCCCGTTCTAAATTGAGTAAAATATCAAATTTGGGATGAGAATGAATATCAAGCGTCCAATAATGCCCCGCTACCATAATCGTTTTTACTTTTTTAAATAACGGTGGCTGTTTTTCTAAGGTTTTGGTATGACTTAAAAACAGGGCTTGCTCGGGTAAAACCAGCTCACCGTCATACAGCTCAATATCAATGGTTCCAAACTCCTCCAATACCCCTGTTACAAAGTCCTTCGCACGAAAAGGTGAATAAACCCAGCCGATTAAATTGGCACGGCGTTTTTCCAAGCTACTAACATCCGTGCCATTATGATAAACAGGCAAATACATTAAAAATCCTGCCTGTTTGTCTTTATCGGTTTCTTGTACCAACTGCACTTTGCCCGATAACACGACTTCATTTTTATCCACAGCTAGCTGCATGGCGGTGCGGCGTGTTGTTTCGCTGTACATATCAAATCCAAAAGCACGTTGGTTACGCCAATCAAACGGCTCTAAATAAACAATCGAGGTATAAAAGTCTCTGTCACCTGTAGGATGAATGTTGTAATGCGGAAAGCCTTGTTTTTGAATACGCAAAAGATGGAGCTGTTTTTCAGCCGCTGGCACAGCCATTGAAAAACCTAATCCTTGAATGCCTGGGTAAAATTTTTTTATTTCCAATGCTTCAACAAAGGCTTTAAACTCAGTACGTTCGACGGTTTTTGAACCTAAAAACAAACCTCTGCCACTGTGTAACAGTTGTGAATAATTTTTTATACGCGCTTTTATCTGAGTTTCTATCGCATACGCCTGAAAATCAAAATCCTGTTGCAATGCTTGTTTAGCTTCTAACATTGCAGTATTCCAAAGCTGATAGGTAATCGCTAACCCCGTGCATAAAACCAAAAATGGTAAAACCAGATTTAAAAATAAACTGGGGGTTTTTATTTTATTTCTAAGCGTGTTAATCATGGGCATAGTTTAGATTTGAGAAAATGTAAATTTCTACAAAGAGAGGATTAACGGGCGAAAATCGACTATCGCAGGATAATCGATTGCTTCCTTGATAGGTTTTGGACTATCAGGCTGACTGTCCATTAGTTGCAGGTACGGTATAACGGGATTTATTGAGTTAAATCAACTGGCTGAGTATGCAAACAGCTCACACACTTCACAAGCTTTATCCTCAAAAATCCTGTGTAAAGAAAATAATAAGAGTGCCATGATTTTCTCACTGAGTGGCTAAAAATGTCCTATTATAAGCAGTAACCGTCACTGGCGGTTTAAATGAAAGCGCGGATTTTTTGCCCCATTTTCATCACGCAAGCTCACGCGCTGGTTGCTATTTTTTCATGTTTAGGAGACTGCTATGGCAGAAGAACGCCGTGAACGCGATTTAATCCTCGCGCCCAATGAATATGCCTATATCTTGGATGAAACCAAGGGCAATATCGTCAACTATGTTGGCCCGCATAAAACCAGTTTAGCCAATACTGACCAACCCGTTGTTTTTAATGAGAAAACAAAACGCTTTGAACGCTGTAATCTCGACCGCGCCATTCAGCTATTTGCCATTGCCCCCGAAGGTTGGTATGTGGTGCAGAAAAATCCCGCGCAAGAGGGCAAAGCCCCAACCATTGGCACGGCTAATAGCCTGCCGCCATTGAATATTGGGCATAAAATCAACATCCCAGGGCCGGTGTCTTTTGCGCCATGGCCAGGGCAAATGGTGCGGGTTTTACAAGGGCATCGCCTGCGTTCCAATCAATATTTAGTGGTGCGGGTTTATGATGAAGAAGCGGCACGCAAAAATTGGAATTCTGCCGTCATTAAACCGCAAACCGCCAGTGCTGAAGGGGAAGTCGCTGAACTGTTTAGCGATGCGGTAAAAGCCGAAGAACTAACGGTAGGTAACTTATTGATTATTAAGGGAACTGAGGTATCGTTTTATATTCCACCGACGGGGATTGAAGTCGCGGCGGATAATACGGGCAATTATGTGCGCAATGCGATTACCTTAGAACGGTTGGAATATTGCATTTTGTTGGATGAAAATGGCAATAAACGCTATATCACCGGGCCATCGGTGGTGTTTCCTGAACCGACTGAGGCGTTTATCAGTAAAGATGGCTTAATTAAATTTCGTGCCATTGAGTTAAATGAAATCAGCGGTATTTACATTAAAGTGATTGCCCCGTATGAAGAAGACGGCAAAAAATACCAAGTTGGGGAAGAATTATTCATCACCGGCAAAGAGCGGATGATTTATTTTCCCCGCCCTGAACAAGCGATTATTCGTTATGGCGATCAGGAAATTCACTACGCGGTGGCAATTCCAGCGGGGGAAGCGCGCTATGTGTTAAATCGCTTGAGTGGACAAATTACCTTGCAAAAAGGGCCGTGTATGTTTTTACCCGACCCGCGCAAACAAGTAATTGCACGGCGGGTGCTAGACCCCAAATCGGTAGAAATTTGGTTTCCGGGTAATTACGAGGCGTTGGAATACAATCGGCGTTTAAAAGCCTTGAATAGCACCGATTTTGTGGATGAACAAGAGGTGCAAGCGTATTTGCAGCAAGAGCGGGAAGATTTTTGTACTGCCGCGCCTGCGCCAAAAATTGCCAGTGAAGAATTTAATCGTGAGCAGGATTTTACCCGTCCGCGCACCGTAACCTTAGATACCAAATATGAAGGCGCGGTGTCGATTGAAGTGTGGACGGGGTATGCGGTGATGGTGGTCAGCAAAAGTGGTAATCGTAAAGTCATTGTCGGCCCGCAAACCTATTTGCTGGAATATGATGAAACTTTACAAACCATTTATTTATCAACGGGTAAGCCGAAAACTGATGCCAATTTAATCAAAACCGTGTATTTACGCTCGCTGCATAACAAAGTGTCGGATTGCATTGAAGTGGAAACGGCAGATTTTTGTCCAGTGCAGTTATTATTATCTTACCAAGTCAATTTTGTCGGCGAGTCAAATACATGGTTTGATATTGAAAATTATGTCAAATTTCTCACTGACCATATTCGTTCCGTGCTGCGCTATGCGGTAAAAAAATACGGTATCGAAACGTTTTATGCTAACGCAATTGGCATTGTTCGCGATACGCTCCTTGGCGTGGCGAATGAATCAGGACAACGCACTGGCATGAGGTATCAGGAAAATGGAATGCACGTTTATGATGTTGAAGTATTGGACGTGACGATTCAAGACGACGATATTTCGCAATTATTGTTGCAAGCGCAACACAGCACCGTGCAGCAAACCTTGGAAATTGCCGCTGCACAGCGGGCGTTGGCGTTGCAGCAGCAAAAAGAGCAGATTGCGCAACAAATGCTCACCGCCAGCGCGACAACGCAGCAATTGCAGTTGGATATAGAAATTTCTCAGGTTAACAAGCAGTTAGAAGTCAATCTGGCTAAAATCAATAATGACATTTGCAGCGAAAAACAGCAATTAGACGCAGAACTTGCGCAACAAGCCACCTTGGATAGCATTAATCACGCCACCCTTGCGCGGACTAAAGCGCAGCAAGATTTAGATTTGGCAGTGGCGCAAGCACAATTGCAGCAACAATTAGAGGAATTAAGAGCCGGTGTTGCCGCAACGGTTGAGCAAGCGCAAGCGGTATCGCCGCAGTTTATTGCGGCAATGCAGGCGTTTGCCGATAAAGCCTTGGCAGAGAAGTTGGCAGCGAGCATGGCTCCGTTAGCGATTTTGGGCGGTAATAGTGTTGCCGAGGTGTTTTCGCAATTGGTTAAAGGCACGATTTTGGAGCGGGTTTTGATTGATACGCCAAATGAGGAATAATCATTTTCTTGGACACAAAATCGCTCTTGCTGGTTAAAAAGCACTACCCTTAAGTTTTAATAAAAGCCCTTTATAAACAAGCTATTAGCTGGCGAAAATCAACTATCGCAGGATAATCGCTGGTTTCTTTGATAGGTTTTTGACTATCCGGTTGACTGACCATCACACAGTGGGTTATTCCAAACTGCCGTGCAGATTTTAAAACGGGCAAACTGTCATCCACCAATAATGTCCGTTGTTTATCAAAGGGATGGGCTGTTTGCAACGCTTGCCAAAAGCCGTGCTGTTCTTTTGCCATGCCAAAATCATGCGCACAAACAATGGCATCAAAAAAGGGTTGCAAACAGGTTTTTTCCATTTTTAATTGCAAACTCGCCCGATGCGCATTGGTCACTAATAACACCTTTCGCTGTGACGCTTTCAAAGCCGTTAAAAACTCTAAAACGTGCGGCAATAGCGCAATCAGCCCTGCAATTTCTGTTTTTAAGCCCACAATATCCAGCTGCAAAACCTGTGTCCAATAATCCAAACAGTACCATTCGAGCTTTCCTTCCATTGCCTTAAAGCGCGGTTGTAATTGCTGCTGGGCTTGTTCAAGGGATAAACCGTGTTTTTGCGCATAACGCAAAGGGACAAATTCTAGCCAAAAATGATTGTCAAAATTCAAATCTAGCAACGTGCCATCCATATCTAACAAAATCGTGTCACACAATGTCATATTAATCATAAAAGTGGGGTATATTTAGTGTTATTACAGAACTTATCATCATAAACTAATGTCTCAAAAACCAACAATCCTGCGCCGCACCCTTGTGGCACAAACTCGCTTATTTACCGTTGAAGGTTTGGAAATAGAATTTAGCAATGGACAAAAGCGCGATTATGAACGGCTTAAACGAAGTTCTGCTGGCGGCGCGGTGTTGATTGTTCCGATGTTAGATGCAGAAACGGTGCTGTTAATCCGTGAATATTCAGCGGGGGTAGACCGCTATGAACTGGGCTTGCCAAAAGGTAAAATAGATACGGGCGAGTCGGTGTTGGAAGCGGCAAATCGTGAACTTAAAGAGGAAGTGGGCTATGGGGCGCGGCAATTACAGTATTTAATGAGTCTGTCACTTGCGCCTGCCTATTTTGAACATACGATTGAAGTGGTGCTAGCGCAAGAACTGTATCCTGAAAAATTAGTAGGGGATGAACCCGAAGAGCTGGAGGTGATTCCGTGGAAACTCAATCAAATCAAGGCACTCTTAGCCACAGGTGAATGCAGCGAAGCCCGTTCCATTGCGGCTTTATATTTATGCCGTGATTATTTTCGTGCTTTAGAAAAAAGATAACCCATGTCCGATTTAGACACGCTTAAAATTATAGAAGCCCAACTCAACGAATCGCTTACTCCCTGTGCGCTTGATACCCTTATGCACGGCAATGCGCGTTGTTGTTATGCCCTCAATGAAACCGAGCAAGTGATTGGGTTAAATTTACAAAATTGCCAATTAAGTAATATTAATTTCTTAAAACGATTTAAACAGCTTATTAGGCTTAATCTTAATTTTAATAAAATCAGCAAGCTATCGGCTTTAAAAGAATTGTATTTTTTAAAACAACTCACTATTCAAAAAAATGCTATTAGCGATATGTCGCCATTAAAACCACTGATTAATTTACAGTATCTCAATTGCCAAGATAATCAAATCAGCGATTTAAAATTTTTAAAAGAATTAACGCAATTAACCTCGCTAAACTGTCAAGCCAATCAAATTAGCCAGCTGAATGTATTTGAATTAAATAACTTAAGCAGTTTAAACCTAAGCTCAAATAAAATCACTAATATCAGTGCGTTAAGCGTATTGCAAAACCTTACTGTATTAAATATTAATTCAAACAATATTAATACCTTTCATTCATTAGAACATCTTGATACCTTAGTTGAGTTAGATTTACGCTTTAATCAACTACAAAAAATTGAACCCTTAGCTCAGTTAAAAAAGCTCCATACTTTATATTTAAGCTCCAATGAAATCAGTGAGCTTGAACCTTTACAGGAATTAACACAATTAAGTCGGCTTTTTTTAAGCAGTAACAAAATTAGTCAATTACAGCCTTTGCAAAAATTACATAATTTAATTGAACTGGATTTGCGCTTTAATTATATTGTTGATTTAAGCCCCTTAGAACAATTAACCCAGCTTAATTTACTGTACTTAGAACATAATCAAATTCGGGATATAGCCGTTTTAAAAAATTTACAAAATTTAAGTTTAATTAATTTACGCAATAATCAAATTAAAGAAATTGAAGCGGTGCGGCATTTGTCAAATTTACAACAACTTTATTTAAGTCAAAATAAAATTGAAATCTTAGCAGAGTGGATTGTTGATTTGAATTTAAAAGTCAAATGGAGTATCGGCGGTGATGGGATTAGTTTAAGCGGCAATCCTATTAGCATTCCGCCACAAGAAATTATTTGCCAAGGCAATAGCGCGATTAAAACCTATTTTAAAGCGATGGCTCAACAACAGCGTGGCTATTTAAATGAAGTGCGGGTGTTTTTAGTGGGGGAAACAGGGGTAGGAAAAACCTCTTTAGCCCGCCTATTGCGGGGCGAAGCCTTCAATGCACAAGAGCCAAAAACGCAACACCTTGCCATTGGGCATTTGCAATATGCAGATATTAAATTGCATTTGTGGGATTTTGCAGGCGATAGTATTTTTCAAGCCTCCCAACGCTTTTTTTTCAGCGCGAATACGGTTTATATTTTAGTCGTCGATGCCAGCTCACATAAAAGTTGTGCATATTGGCTGAAAAAAATCGCTTATTTTGCCAATGACGTGCCGATTTTAGTGGTGTTTAATAAAGCGGATAAGGCGCAGAATCATGTGATTGATTCTAATGGGTTAATAAAACTGTATTCAGGATTGAATGAAAACAGTTTTTTTACCCTTTCCTGCGCTAAAGATATTGGTGTAAGTGGTTTTAAACAAATTCTACTGCATACAATTAAGCAATTGCCCATGATTAAAAATTCAACTTTAGCTAGTTGGTTACATATTAGATCGGCATTATTGGAAAGACAAAAGTCACAACCGTTTATTTCACAGAAAAACTATCAACAGTTGTGTGAAAAATATGGATTAGAAGAACCTGAAAATCAGCAGCAATTAGCCCAATTATTGCATCAATTAGGCGTGTGTCTTTATTTTGAAAAAAACGCTCTTTCAGGGGCTTATTTAATTGAACCAACTTGGTTTATTTATCATTTGCATGGGTTATTAACGCGAAAAGAATTAGTGCATAATCATGGTAAATTTTCTTTAAGGTCATTAATGAAGCTAGCAAAACAACAAAATAGACAGCCCGTGTTTTCTGTTAAAAAATATCGGTATTTTATTCAGCTTCTTTTGAAACAACAGATGGTTTATTTAGACAATAGCCGAGATTTATTTATGCCAGAATTGTTTTCCCTTCAACAGCCTGTATTTGAGTTTAATCAGAAAGATGGCTTGCGATTTAGGTTTTATGTTTATTATTTAGATGATGCGCTGCTGAATCAATTGATTGCTGCACTGCATGAAGATGTGGTGTTAGGCTGGAAAACAGGGGGGTTATTAAAAAATGAAGCGTTAAATAGCGAGGCATTAGTGAAGATTGATTTTGCAGAAAATAAAATCACGCTGTGTGTAACAGGGGATAAAAAACGGGCTTATTTTGCCCAGATGCAGCAAGTATTGCAATCCATTGTCATGCTCAAATAAAAACACTACGAAAATAAAAAGTTAGCAGCGGCAAAGTCTTAATTCCTTCTAAACAGGGCAAACAAATCCCCCCGCTTACGCTTCCCCCCTTTAAAAAGGGGGGTTAGGGGGGATTTATCCCTTCTAAACAGGGAAGCCATTCAAACATAACAGACATCATGACTATGTTTGGTTACAAATTGTCTTAATCCCTTCTAAACAGGGAAGCCATTCAAACATGACAAAATCTAATAAGGTAGCAATAATAATGTCTTAATCCCTTCTAAACAGGGCAGCCATTCAAACGGATAGACCATGACGGGACAGTCTTTACCAAGGGTCTTAATCCCTTCTAAACAGGGCGCGTTTGCATGGCGCACACAGAATGCCACAAGCGATTAATGCAGGTCAATTTTTTATGCCACTTCCCGCGCCGCTTCTTCGAGAATAGTTTCCGAAACACCGCGTTTTTTTAAGGCGGCAATTAACTGTAATTCCTTGCTGTTGGAAAAAAACGCTTCATCACGGCGCAATCCCTCGCTGATATAGGCTTTTAACAAAGCTTGATAGCCAGAAAAACCTTTGCAGGGCGCAATGGTTTTCATCGAATCCACCACATCCACTGGAATGCGCAAGGTAATCGAAGTCATAGGGCGATTTTTATCAAGACGGGTTTTAAGGGGTTCAGGAATCATAAAAATTTCGCTCGGTAGAAGTGGCTTTTCGCGCTGAAATAATCCGAACAAATTCGCCTTCAATTTCAATATGGACAACGAAAAGCAGATTGCTAAATTCATCAAAACCGATAACCGCATCGCGTGTTTCTTGGTTTGCGCTGGCATCGGTCAGTTTAAACAACGGGTCAAAAAAAGCGGTAGCGGCTTGCTCAAAACTAATGCCGTGTTTGCTTTTATTGCTGGCGGCTTTGTGGGCATTCCAAACAAACGCGCTGTTGTTAAGGGTGAAGTGAATATCCATAGCGCATTTTAAAATTCGTATTGCTTTTGTCAATACAAAATCATCAATCGGGCAAAAAAAACCACCCGTTAAGGTGGTTTTGTTTTTCTTAAATCCCTTCTAAACAGGGAAGCCATTCAAACATCATGGATGATTAAAATTTTGGGTCGTCGCCGTCTTAATCCCTTCTAAACAGGGAAGCCATTCAAACGATGGACACTGACATGGTCGTCGATTATATCAGGTCTTAATCCCTTCTAAACAGGGAAGCCATTCAAACGGGCTCCGTTGGATACTGTTTTGCGGTTACAAGTCTTAATCCCTTCTAAACAGGGAACGTTTGAATGGCAGACACAGAATGCCTGATTTTTCCTTAAAAAGCAAACAGGCTTTAACCTAACGCAGCAGTAAGGAAATACTGTCATTTTCGTCGGTCATGGTTTGCAAATGGGCTAAAAAATCGGGCAATAACCCGCGAATGGCGGCTGGAAACGCTAACAATTCAACCGTGCTAAAGCACAAGCCTAAATAATCCATTGCCACAGTCGCCACCGCTTGTGCTTGTTGAAAATCACGCGGTTTTTTTATCGCCTCGCGGCTGGCAAGCTGACTGAGCCATAATTTATGCAAGGCAAAATAACGCGGGTCAGGCACAACAAACTCAACCGGTACACCATCGGCAGCAATCACTTGTTGTTTAAAATTCGGTGCGTTATCTAACCAGGTTAAGCCCTCAATTTCAGCCGCGACTAAATCCTCTGCCAATGGCGTTAAACGTTGCTTTTCAATTTTAGTCGGTGGCGTGGGCAGGGTTTTAATTAATTCCACCATAAACCCTTTATTATTCACCGCCCGGTAATGTCCTTTAGCCGTCAGTTCAAACGACGCATCGGCTTTTTTTAATAAGCCGATTAAATCACTGTGACTGAGGTCACCGCGCAGTTTTAATTTTCTTTGCGCATCAAACAATAAATCAATATCCATTGTTGCCAGCAGACCACTGTCAAACTGTAATCCCGCTGCCGCTTCATAAGCATACAGCGCGTGAGTGCCTAACACCGTTAAGCCGTGACCTAATAAACCTGCCCTATCCAGCACACGCACCACATTGGCGGCGGTTTTTGGTACGCGGTTAATGTTGATAGCAACGGCTAATTTGGCTTGTCGCGTTAATGCGGCTTGCAATGCGCTTAAGCGTTGTTTGGATTGCTGTTTTTGGTGATGGAAAGCCGAATAAATGGCTTCGGTTTGGGCGTTTCTCACCCCCATGCTTTTGCCGTTGCCACGACCGTCACGGGTTTTAAACAAATACTCTTTGTCGCCGCTTTTTTTCCAGCGCATTCCGCCTTGGTAGTGTTGCGTTTGCTGAAGCGTTTCACAAAAGGCTTGATAGACTTGGCAAGTGTTGAGATAAATACGGCGTTGTTCTGGCTCTAATGGTATGAAAAACATCGGATTATCCTTTTTTATCTTATTATTAAACTGTAAAGGATAAAACGATTGAAATCAATCTATTATAAACTAAAGCATAAAAAAACCACCGCTTAAGGTGGTTTTGTTTTTAATCCCTTCTAAACAGGGCAAGCAAATCCCCCCGCCTGCGGCTTCCCCCCTTTAAAAAGGGGGGTTAGGGGGGATTTAATCCCTTCTAAACAGGGAAGCCATTCAAACGGAGGATGGTTCATTACAGTGGGAATAAAAGAGTCTCAATCCCTTCTAAACAGGGAAGCCATTCAAACAAAAGTAGCTGAGGTAGCCCATAAGGCTGCTAAGTCTTAATCCCTTCTAAACAGGGAAGCCATTTAAACGAAAACTTTCTAGGAGTTCCACAACATGTGCTTGCGTCTTAATCCCTTCTAAACAGGGAACGTTTGAATGGCTGTGATAAAGAATGCCTTAAAGCAACAAATTCAGTCAAGTTATTTTTACTTTGCCAATTTTGCAAATGCCGCTTGAGTTTTATCAACATACGTTAAAATGGCAAAAATAACGCTAAAAATAAAACGCCATGACAACTTATCTGATTAATTCGCCCATTTTGCCAACTTACGGACGCTATGATTTTAGCCCGTTAACGATTGCGCAAGCCAAAACGCGCTTAAATGCGGGGTTTGTCTCCGCCATTGGGCATGACACCACCGCTAAACTGCTTACGCACGTTTTAGCACAAGAAATTCCCGTGAATCGCATCCAAATTAGTTTACAAGTTGCTGATATTGCGATTGTTTTTAGGCTGATGCAGCGTTTGCCGGAAGGAAAGTTACTCAGCGAGGCAGAATTATTTGCCATGCCGTTTGAGTTGGGTTTGTTGACCCGTTTACAATAAATTTTTTAATAAATGAGGTGAATGAAAAATGTGGGATTTTTTAGATAAAATCGGTATTTTGACAGGAATTGCCGGTTCAGTATTTTCGTTATTAATTTGGATTAAATTACGCGCCGAAGAAAAATTTAAAGAACAGCGGATTAGAATTCAATTAAAAGTCGATGCGCCTGATAATCGGATTATTATTTTGCCGTATGAAATTGAGCGTAAATATTTAACCCGTTCTGAATTGCAAGGCTTATTGGGAATTTTGCCAATGAACGATAAAAAAGCGCGTTATTCGTTGGATTTTTTAAATACGCAAGCGTTTTTTAATCGCTTAAAAGCAGCGCAGGACGATAAATTTATTGAGAGTATAGAAATTAAATGCAGTTGTGAAGAATTGCAACAATTTGATTTTGATAAAATGAAAAAACAATGTGCGGTTATTGAATAATCAAAGTTATCTGTGCAGAAAAAGCCTGTTAGTTTTATCGCTAACAGGCTTTTTTTATGCTTTAAAAATCCCTTCTAAACAGGGCAAACAAATCCCCCCGCCTGCGGCTTCCCCCCTTTAAAAAGGGGGGTTAGGGGGGATTTAATCCCTTGTAAACAGGGAAGCCATTCAAACGATGTTACTGATAGTATGAAAGAGCGTGTTAAAGCGTCTTAATCCCTTCTAAACAGGGAAGCCATTCAAACATATTATTTTTACAATCGGTAGGAATCCTAGTGGTCTTAATCCCTTCTAAACAGGGCATTTATTCAAATTGTTGCAATTTAGCTTTATCCAACAATTCAAACCCGCGTGCGGCTTTGCCTTGCCCACGATTTGCGCGGATTTCAAATTGTGTTTTTAAATCCAACTCTGCCAAAATCAAAGTCGTAAACTCATCAAACAAATGATTAACACTCATGCCTTTGCTTTTTGCCAATTCTTTTAAACGTTGATGTTTTTGGTCGGGTAATCTCAAAGTCAACGCGCTCATAGAAAATCTCCTTGTAAAAACGTTTCAGGTGTCATCACTAAAACTTCAGGGAATAATAATTCACCGCTGTTTAAATCTTTAATATTGCGTGACACGATACATTGTGCGCCACCTGCCACCGCCAACTCAATTAAATGGTTATCTGCCTCGTCTTTCAAATTAGGTCGCCAACTGTAATAAATTTCTGTCCAGCGACAATAAGCCAAAAAGATGTCCAGCAATTCGTTACGCTCATTTTGATTTAAGTGGTGTGCTTTGAAAATGTCGGCACGATTAATCACATCAGTGTACTCAGCAAACAGAGCCGCCCCCATTAAGGGCGTGTGGTTTGTGTGCAAGCATGAGGCAATCACATCAGAACAAGCCCCCGTTCCCATGCAAGCACCGACAAAAATATTGGTATCAACGACAATAATCATGCGGATAAGGGTAGCACAATTGCCATCCAATTAGCTAAAGTCTCAATCCCTTCTAAACAGGGAACGCAAATCCCCCCGCCTACGGCTTCCCCCCTTTAAAAAGGGGGGTTAGGGGGGATTTAATCCCTTCTAAACAGGGCATTCATTCAAACCAATTAGCGCACTAATCGCTGCGGCAATTAAACGGTCTCAATCTCTTCTAAACAGGGAAGCCATTCAAACTATCGCTAATTCTAATGCCTCAATCTTTGCCCGTCTTAATCCCTTCTAAACAGGGAAGCCATTCAAACTGTTTCAAAAAAGGTTACGATATCGGCGAGTGTGTCTTAATCCCTTCTAAACAGGGAAGCCATTCAAACAAAAGGCTTTGATATCGGCGAGTGTACCGATGTCTTAATCCCTTCTAAACAGGGAAGCCATTCAAACACAGTTCTATTCGGAGCTTCAGCTCAAGTACACGGTCTTAATCCCTTCTAAACAGGGAAGCCATTCAAACCCTGCGCTTTCTAAATTACCGTTTAAAATCAATAAGTTATAAGCGCATTTTTGACCCATCAAATCGCCCTTTTAAAGTTAGCTTTTTTATCAATAAAATCAAAGAGTTAAAAATGACCATTGCCTACGCATAAATTTTCGTTTGAATGGCTGTGACAAAGGATGCCTTAAATTGATAAAGCAGGTCAAGTTATTTTAAAATTTGATACCGCCCCATCCCAAACGTTGTCTCCTT
>Ga0316608_1000626_pt1 | contig 15819 bp, 31 predicted proteins | sample MIS2016152B_MG_FD_207673 | JGI IMG/M metagenome (GOLD analysis project Ga0316608, IMG submission 207673) | Microbial mat bacterial communities from Middle Island sinkhole, Lake Huron, Michigan, United States - MIS.2016.152B | ecosystem: Environmental > Aquatic > Freshwater > Lake > Sediment...
CTTGACGAGTATAATGGGGTAGTAAAAGGTTATTGTGGGGCATGTAGGATAGTAATAATGAGTTAGGTTAAAAGATTATAGTGAAAGTTGGTCTAGATGAGGGTAAACAGTTAAAATTGATTGTAGGGCATTGTGGAAGGTATTTTAAGTATTGAAAAGGATAAGGGGGTGGGATATAATTAAGATGTAGTAATAAGCCAGAGGACAGGGTAGGGAGTAGTCATCTGGTAAACAAACATAAGAATCAGATTATGTTACTATAACTTCCTCCCTACCCAAATCTAACTAAACCTAATTCGAACTAACTTACCCAACTGTATTTAAGAGTGGCAGGTAAGATGGGCATAGTAACTCATACACTGAATGATAATAATGATACTAATTTTTTTGATTAACATGTATAATATAACTAATTAATATTCTTATACACTGAATGGGAAATTTATGGGGGTATAGTTAGGATTGTAGTGAAATAAGTATGAGTAGACAAAAGTGATGTTATGCGACGTGAAATATGACCCCTACTAAATACCTTACACTGAATGACTTATGACTTTTTCACTATGTTGGTTTAGGGGTGTTTTTAAATTATAGTGAAAAAGTATTGATACGGGTATATAGCAAAACATAGTGAAAGACCATACACTGAATGATATACGTATGCCCAATTTAAATATGCCATAGTAAATTAATTAATAGTACTTGACAAGATAATCTAGACTACCCACTGAATGCCCCAAATTAATTAATAGTACTTGACGACCAAACAAAGAATTATGATTGAAATAGGTATAGGAAGGTGTATAATGATAATGGAATAAATAAACAGGAGGTAAAAAATGGATAAGGTAAAAATAATAGATATAATGGGTAATGAGCATATAAAGTGGTTAGGGAACATATATACAGAAAGAAATGATACTAATGACCGATTCTTTGTATATTCTTTAAATCAGGAAGCTACTATAGAAATTTTTGAAACAGAATATAAAAGGGTAGATAAATTGATTATAGAGTTTAAGAAGGGAATATAATGAATGTAAGTAATGATGTAAATTTTATAAGGAATTATTTAATCTTTGGGATAGTGGTGGCATATTTTGATTTATTGGGCATATTTGGGAAAGACATACTTAAACTAATATTTGAGTATAGTATCTTGGGATTAGTAATTTTGACACCATTAGTATTTTTGCCTAAGTTCTATGAGTCGAGGCGGAATGGAGTAATAACAGAATATTTTAATAGGTTAGATATAGTTAGCATTATAAAGTCAAGTAGATTAGGTTGGTTTACTCGTAATGTTTATTTAATGATTTGTTTATGTCTTTATTTCTCTTTTATAATGCATGATGTAAATTTAACCATGGCAGGAATAAGCTTATTAATTTTATGGCGGATATCTTATTTTATGACCACAGATGTAATTAACGAGCATTTACATAATTCCTCAGAAGTCAAGTAAAAAATGTAAAAATAGTACTTGACAAATAATAGAAAGTATGATTGCTATTTAATGGGTTTAAGGTACCTAATAGAAAATATGGTTGGTATTGAAAATAGTACTTGACAAAATAGTGAAAATGCTGGTGTTATTTAATATGAAAGATTTTGAAGAAAAGATTTGAAAACGGTAAGGGATATTGTATAATAGGAGAGTAGTTAAATTAATAAATAAGGAGAAATTAGTATGTCAGGAACCAATGATCAGTTAGAGAAGTTGTACCGGTTGGATAAGCAGCTGTTGGAAGTAAAGGCAATGAAGAAGTCGATGGCTAAGGATTACAGAGACCAGATTAAAGATATTGAGGGGGAGATAAAGGATTTGATGGCAGATATCGAGGATGGTGGAACTGGGAAAGCTAAGAAGGACAAATCTGATAAAGGAGGTGTGGATTCAGTAGATCTTTCGTAGTTGAATTTTCCTAGTTCATTTGTTGGGATATAAGTTAGTTGGTATTGAGTAGGTTGCGTACTCTTTCTTTCACTTCTAGCTTATATCCCTTTCTTCTATACACTGAATGCTATTATGAAAGAGTTAACCTGTAAAATCTGTGATAAGTATTTGGGCACCATAGAGTTAGGTAAGATTAAGCATGGGACTATATTACTGTGCACTGAATGTTATGGGCGGATAGATACATTAGATAATAAGCATGCACGTAATGATAGTAAGGTAGAGATGCCAGAGTTCTTTAAGGATATATTCAAAGGATATTAGGCGTACCCACTGAATGATATATGATGGAGGTGCCAAATGGATTATTGCTGCGTGTGTAAAAAGTATGTTAATGTTAATATTCAGCAGACATACACTGAATCATCTTCTAGTATTGCTGAGGGGGATGCTGTAATAATTGAGAGGTATAGTTGTGAGGAATGTGGGGCTACGACAAGTTCTGAGATAAAGAGTAATTTTGGTAAGAGGAATTAGTTCTTAGCTATATCTGGTATTTCTGCAGTATCTAAAGTTCTTGACAAATACTTACCGGTTTTCTCATCACGCCAGACCATCATTACCGGTGTTTCTACTGTTGTATCTATTTCTGTTACTATTACTTTAGGCTCCATATATTTTACTGGGGTTACTTTAGCTGGGGTTATTGGAATTATTTCTATTTCCTTATTAATTTTAGCTGTAGACGGAACTAAGGAAGCCATTGCAGTATTATGGTCGGATGTTATTGTTGCAAATAAAACAGATATAAATAATACTATTAAACCGATATATGTAATTTTATTCATATATCCTTCTTTGCAATATGTGTGCCAATTCATAATATTTCAAATATGCCAATAAAACTGTGCTTAATTTAAGTATGTGGTAAAATGTCAATACAATAATCTGTTTAAATTGCATCGTAACAGGACATAATTATTTGACATATTCCTTTCCTTCTGAAATACATTATACAACAAATCATTAAAAAATATTGACACATCTAAAATAATCTGAAACAAATATGTAAATAGTACTTGACAGAAATTTGAAAGTATGAAATCTATTTAAGGAAATGAAGAAAAATAGTTTGACATATCCTTTTGAATCTGAAATCTATTTAATTTTATTTATAAATAGTACTTGACAATTCTAATAGATCTGAAAGCTATTTAAGGGGAATGGTAGTGAAAAAATAGTGAAAAATAGTACTTGACATTGTGAATAGATATGGTAGATTAGGTGTTGCGTTAGATTAGGCTTTGGTGGGGAAAGTGAGTTATTTTTAAGATAGTGAAAATAGTACTTGACTTTCACTATGTATAATGTATAGTGGAGGTATAAATTAGGAATAGGAGTGAAAGAGTAGTTAAAAGATAGTTAAAGAAAAGTGAAAATAAGTATTGACAGGGTGTAGTTGATCTGATACATTGATCGCATAACAATAAAGAAAGGGTGGTTTAAATGATAACAGTAGATAAAGTTAATTCGGTAGTTCGTAGTAATGTCCAGACAGAGGGTAAGTTTACTATAAAGAATTGTGGTAAGGCATTCAGGATACTTTCAGATGGATTGTATTCTGATAAGGTTACGGCTATTATAAGAGAGTTGTCTTGTAATGCTTATGACGCTCATATAGCAGGTAAAAGGTTAGACAAGCCGTTTCTCGTACAGTTGCCTAATAGACTTGTTCCTACCTTTATGTTAAGGGATTATGGTATTGGTTTGTCGCATAATGATGTTATTAATGTATATACAACTTATTTCCAGTCAACAAAGACAGAAAGCAATGACTATGTTGGTTGTCTTGGATTAGGTTCTAAATCGCCTTTTTCATATGTAGACAATTTCAGCATTATATCTTATTTCAATGGGGAAAAGAGAGTATACAATGCGTTTATCAATGAGGAAGAAACACCTACTATTGCCTTGTTGGATACTTCAAAGACTGATGAGGAAAACGGATTAGAGATTTCCTTCCCAGTACAGAATTATGATGTGTTTGAATTTTGTAGTAAGGCGCAATCTATCTATCATTATTTCAAGATGAAGCCAGAGGTTAAGGGTAATGATAGTTTCAGAATGACTTCACCGGAGTATGTTTTTAAGGGTAATGGTTGGGGTGTAAAGAATAGTACATGTGGTGGGGCAAGGGCAATCATGGGTAATGTTTCATATCCTATTAATTGTAATACTGCCCTTACTACAAAGCAGAACATGTTAAAGAATTGCGGTATTGACATAGAATTTAATATCGGTGACTTAGAGGTATCGGCAAGCAGGGAAAGTTTATCATTCAATACTCGTACAATTCAGAATATCAAAGATAGGTTTGACATTATTATAAAAGAGATTTCTGATATTGTGAGCAAGAAAATTGAGGGATGTACTAATCTGTGGGAAGCTCGTCTGTTTGCCAAGAATATTGTACATGGTGAATTGGTTTGCATAAAGGGGTTACTGGAAGATGGCGCATTAGTCTGGCAGGGTCACAAAGTAGGTCAGTCATTTGTAGAGATTCCCAGCACGATTCATCTTATTGATGTTAGTATGTTCCAGTCAGTCAGTAGTCGTAGGTCAAGTACTGCAAAGATTCGGAGGAGTGTTACTGGAACAATTACGATTAGCGACAAGATTAAACTGTTCAGGAATGATTTGAAAGTAGGATCTCATATCCGGTGCAAATCTGTTCTCTCTAGTGATGTGGCGCAGGTGTATCTGGTTGATGGTGCTGACAGTGAGGTTAATGCATTGGCAGATTTCTTGGGTGTAAATGAGATTGCGCCTATATCCAGTATTGAGAGGATTAAGGGTACTTCTGTTAGTGGGTACAATGCGAAGAATACGAAAAAGATGTTTGTGTATGACTTTACTAATGGTGGTTCAAGTCAGGACAGATGGAAGATTGATAGCATAGATACAAAGGCAGGTGGATTGTATGTTGTGATTGACAGATACAAAATCCTTGGTCAGAAAAGTCACTGGTACATGAATGAGGTTATAGAGCAGTTGCAGGAAATTGGAATTGACCTTACTACTCAAAAGGTTGTTGGTGTCAAGTCCGGTTATGATAGCAAACTTACTGGCGCATGGGTTCGGTTGCAGGACTATGTTAAAGGTGAGATTGAGAAATACATTGTTGCGAATAAGTATGATGAAAAGGTTTCTCTCAATAACAAGTTGCAGGAGTTGATCAGTAAAAATAATTCTAGCAGTCACGAATATTTCTTAAATGTTAAATTTCCTGTGGGGTCTATGATTGAAACATATCAGAAAGAGATGCTTGACTTGATAGAGAAAAAGGGAAAGTGCAATGATGAAAAGGTAGACGAGATATTAAAACTGGCGCAGAAATACAATGTCAGAATGGATAAGCAGACAACATTGACATTAACATATACATGGGGTGATATTGTTGAAAAGTATTCCATGTTGCAACTGGTAGATTCTTACTGGTCTTTTAGGAATGAGGATAACAAAAAGATAGTGATGGACTACATAGAAATGGTAGAGAAAAATAAGTGAAAATAACTATTGACAGGTTTGAGTAAGTGTGGTACATTGATCGCATAACAATAAATAAAGAAAGGCGGGTAGTAGTATGAGTAAAGTAGCGTATATAGTTAGTAATTCGGGTAACGTAAACTTGGTGATAGATGGTAAGTCGCATGTGGTGTCGGCAAACCATGCAAACTACAAGCGGATAATGGAACGTCTTGTAGGTGAGCAGTATGATGGGATAGAGGCATTGCTTGATGTGTCAGAGGGCATTAGACAGATGAGTGATGGCAAGGTGGCGGTAATTGATGGAGCTATATTCTACAATGGTACTGAGGTTATAAATCCTTTGACCGATAGGATACTGGCATTCATGAAATCTGATTTGCCGTTCAAGCCCATGATTAAGTTTCTGGACAATCTGATGCTTAATCCTTCTCGTACATCGGTGCAGGAGTTGTATATATTCATGGAGCATAATACATTGCCTATTACGGATGATGGTTGCTTCCTTGCATATAAGAAGGTTCGTGAGGATTTCAAATCATTCTATGCGTCAAAGGATGGTTCTCATATGGATCACTCGGTTGGTACAAAGCCAGAGATGCCAAGAAATGCGGTTGATGATAAGAGAGACAATGTATGTTCTGATGGATTGCATTTCTGTTCTCTTGCATATCTTCCGCAGTATCATGGTGGTTCGGGCAAGGTTATCATTGTGAAGATTAACCCTAAAGATGTGGTTTCGATTCCTTCTGATTACAACAATGCTAAAGGCAGGGCATGTACTTATGAGGTGATAGCTGAACATGTCGGAGGTGAGTTGAAGGAAGCATTTGATAAGCCCCTGTATGATTCCAATGGTGGAGAGTACAATGATGAGGGTGTGGATTATGAGGATGTTGACGGGTTTGAGGATGGTTGTAAGGAGGATTCTTGCAATGGTTGTCATGGAGGTGAGGGATGTGGCGCAGGTGACAATCCAGACATCTTGGGTAAGGGTAAGGATGGTTATGGTATCAAGCCTAATGGTCAGGATTTTAATACTTATCGTTCTGAAATGTTCTTATCTAATAAACCTGAAAACAATAACGGTTATGGTATTAAGCCAAGTGGTCAGAAGTTTCATAATGTTCGTGACTCAAAGGGACATTTCGTAAAGAGAACGTAATCAATTAACCCTGCCTGTCAGTAATTTGACAGGCAGGGTTCTTATGAAGGAATATACAATGAGAAATAAAGAGAGCATAGAAATAAGGGGTCATTACAAACTGGCAACAGAATTCATGAGGAGCAAACAAGTATATACGAAGCAAGATGTTATTGACTTTTATGTAAAAGAGATAGGAGTTACTGAAAAGGTTGCGGAGTATAGTGCTATTATATTATTGAGTCCTAGAAAAGAAAGTAAGTATGGAGATTGTAGAGGCAGTACATCTAATCCTTGGGGTCATCTGGTATACAATGATAAGTTACCAAGAAAGTTTGATGTTACTACCGGCAAGTTAGAAGCTCAAAGATATCGGTTTAAGTATCGTCAGGAAATAATGGAGCCTCGCAAATATCCTTATCAAGTTCGGCGGATAGAGCAGGAGAGATTATCTAACACCACAAGGAAGCATGTAAAGAAGGCACGGGTGGAGGTGGCAATTTGAAACAGTACATTGTAACCTGTAGTAATTGTAAGAAGCAGTATGATGTAGCAGATGTAGCAAAGAAGGCAAAGGGTAAGGATTTATATTGTCCTCATTGCAAGATTCATGTGGGGATAAAAAATAACTAAGGAGACAATATGTTTATATGGGATAAAAATAAGTCAACAGAGGAAAATCTGAATACACAAGCCATGATTGAAGCATTAGAGAGAAATGATAGTCAGGGCGTGAGTCATAGTGATCAAGAATTGGCAAATGGAATGTCGGCAGTGATAGTGGTAGTTTGTATTATTATAGTTATTGGTATGCTTCTTTGGGCTTTGACTTGGTAATTAATAAGGAGAAATAAAATGTATATATGGGATCCAAATAAGTCACAAATTGAAAATCTAAATATTCAGGCGCAGGTAGAAGCTCAGGAGAGGATTGCTGAAATGATGCAAAGGCAGAGTGGACATGTGCCAGTACAATCAACAGGTACAAGTTGGTTTATGATTATACTGTATATTATATTCTTAGGGCCTTTGATTTTCATATTTGGAGGATTTCTGCTTTCATTAATTGGTATTCATATATTGGGAGAGTAAGCTTAATTAAATAATGTAGCATGCGTTTTGTATGCTACATTATTTTTTATTTATTAAGCTTGACAGGAACAAGAAAATGTGATTGCTATTTAATTTCTTTTATAAATAGTACTTGACAATTCTAATATATCTGATTGCTATTTAATCTGGTGTAGAAATAAATTCAAATAGGAGTTGACATTGTTTGATGGTTCATGTACATTGTGCTTATGAAAAATATAAATAGAAAAGATATATGGAAGGCTATAATTCATGCCAAGAGTAAGGAAGAGATGGATGGTATTATAGATGGATTGAATAGTTGCGATGCTTTATGGTTGATGGATGAAATAAATAATCTTCCAACAAAATCAAAAAAGTACTTGACAGAAGAGAGATATTGTAGTAAGGTGTAGTCTTAATAATAACAAATAGTAATAAGGAGAAGTAACATGAAGCGTAGAGAAGTAAAGATAGTTAATAAGAAGAAGGTCAGTCGGTATACGGCAGAGGATTGTCAGAAGTTAATGTCCACACTTGAAAGTAAGAATCAGGCAGGTGGGGTTCACTATGGTAATGTTAAAGCTAGACTTGCTGAATTGACGAAGTAGAAAAGTAAAAACAATAAAGAAAGGTTAGGTTTATCATGGGTTACTGTATGTCTCATGTCGGAGGTAAGTTCTTCATAGCAAACAAGGATAAGATAAATGCTCTCAAGGCTATTAAGGAGTTAGCCAAAAAGCAGGATGGTTTTAGGTGGGTAGATAATAGTGAGTTTGCAGAATCTAAAACTATTGAGGAAGCTTTGGGAGCATGGAGATGGGATACTGATGTTAATAATGATGGCGATATTACCTCTCTTTCTTTTACTGGAGAGAAGATGGGAGATGATATTACTCTGTTTGAAGCAATAGCACCTTATGTCAAAAGGGATTCTATAATTGAAATGTCTGGTGAAGATGGTATGAGGTGGGCATGGTATTTTGATGGAGAAAAGTGTATTGAGAGAGATGCAATAATAACTTATAGATAGTACTTGACAGAATTGGAGTAGTGTGATACATTGATCTCATAACAATAAAGGAGTATCATGTTTACTATGGATGTTCAGGATAAGTTAGCATGTAGGGAATTGGTAGACAAGAAGGGCAAAGAAGTAATTAGTCCTTTGAGTCTGCTAATTCGAAATGGAAATACTAAACTGCCGAGAACAACTGCTATATTCAATATGGGTTCTGCTCATTCGTGTCCTTCAATGACATTAGGAATATGTTCTGCAAGTCTTTGTGGTGTAAAGTGTTATGCTAAAAAGGCAGAGTATAGTTATCATCCTAATGTAAGACCTTTTAGAGATAGGCAAGAAAAGTTTTGGAAAGGTATTAGTGGTAAGGATTTTGTAACTCAATTTCTCTTTATGAATGCCTTAAAGAGAAATCCGTATTCAGCATTAAGATTAAATGAGTCAGGTGATTTTTGGAGTCAGGCTTGTGTGGATAAAGCAGAATACATTGCTAGTGAGTTAAAGAAGTATGGGGTTACTGTTTACTGTTATACAAGTAGATCAGATTTATCTTACGAACATTGCGAACACCTTATCGTTAATGCTTCTAATTTTGAAAAAAATGGGATTACTAATATATTTAAGATAATTAAGAAAAATGAAACAATACCACAAGGATATGGATTGTGTGGTGGGGATTGTAGGATTTGTTCAAAATGTCAAATTAAAGATCAGAAGACTTGCGTTGTTGCTCATTAATTAGTTTCTTCTTATTAGCCCAATACTTTAATTTTGATTCTCTCAATATCTGTTTATGTTTTTCGGAAATACTTTTACCATAATTCCAATTCTTTTCACCAGTCATATTGTTTCTTATTTTTTTTCTTGCTTCTTTAGTATGAGTTTTGCCAAACATAAAGTTACCTTCTCCATTCATTCTTTTGCTCATTTTTTCTTTTGTTTCTTTGGAATGATGTTTGCCATACATAGGATTGTTTTCTCCACCTAATGCTTCACTTAATCTCTTTCTTGTTTCTTCTGTTGTTATTCTTCCTAATGATGCTTGCCTTCTCTTCTCGTTTGATTCTGGATTTTGACAGGGGCGAGTTGCTAATTCAATATTATATCCATATTTCCTGTCCATTGTTTTAAACAAAATAATATGTTTATCTTCGGTTTCTTTTAGAATAGATATGTCACATTCTTCTATTATTTCATATTTAAAATTATCTTTGCCATATTTATTGTAGGCGTTTTGAAGGATTGGATTAGTATGAGTGTTATATTTTAAATGACAACGATGCTCTGTCCATCTTTTGACTATTTTAGTACTGCTTCCAATATATTTTTTACCATTTATAATATTGGTTATACTATATATCCCACACTTATTCATATATTCTTTTCCATCTTTTCAAGTAACTGCCTAATGAATATTTTGAATGATTGAGATATATTAATGGCATATTTACTTTGAAGTTTATTTACTATCTCACGTTCTTCACTATTAATATTCATATAGAAGCCTTCTCGTTTTTCTGTCTTATTTTTCATACATAGTTTATTCTATGCAAAACTAAATAATCCTTCTTTTATTTAATAAATAGAGATAATAATTATATCTATTTGTCAAGTACTATTTATAAAAGAAATTTCAAATACATATTGACAAAATGAATTCACTATGATACCGTGTATTTAAACAATAAAGAAGGGTTAGTTATGAAAATAGTATTAATAAAGACAGCATTGGTTGTAGGTTTTTTGTACGCAGGAGTTTATTGGGCTACAAAGGATGAGATAGGAGCTTTTGAACAAGCATCTATAATGGGGCATAAGTTATCAAGTGATTATTGTGGTCATGTTATATTATGGCAGAATAAAACTAATAAATTAGAATATGATAATAGGGGTGTTGCTTATCATAATGAGACTCTTTGGGCTTATTATACAAATGGTACAGTTCTTGTTTATTTAGAATGGTATGATTATAATCTAAATAAGGGGATTAAGTCATTTTATAATAGAAACAATGAAGAAACTTTTAGGGTAGTTGGTAGGCGGGGCAGTGGCGGGTTTGGGGGAGGAGATTACGAACAGAGTATAGTAAATAATCGTCACCCTCAAATTACTTTTAAAAAAGAAAAAGTAGTACTTGACAAATAGTATTAGATATGATAATGTAGTTTTAAATAATAAAGGAAGATATGAAAACAATAAAGTTACCTTGTTTTGAAATGGTGTTAGAATTAGGGGATAAGGGGGGCGGTAGTATAGTATCTGATTTGCATGATGATAGAGCAATGGATACACCTGCCCACAATCTATATAATGCCTGTATGGATATGGTTGAGTCTATGGTACTTGCTCATGCTTGTGCTGGAATCAAAGTAGATAGTCCAGAATATGTAGAAGGATTAGAGCTATCGGTTCAGTCATTAATAAATAATTACGAATAGTACTTGACAGAATTAGATTAGTGTGATACATTGGATTTAAACAATAAAGGAGAGTATGACCGTGCAATTCAAAAAATTAATAGTAGATGAGTGTGGTGATGCTTGGGGAAATTATACGATAAGGGTAGATGATGGAAGTAAGACCGGAGATATAGAGCTTCCACCTATAGCAACATGTTACGCCCTTGCACATGCTAAAAGACTTGTACTAGCCTATAATGAAAAATACAATAAGGAATAAATATGAATCCATTTGAAGAATTGAGAGTAATGAAGAATGTAGACGGGGATGAAGTCAGATTTGTTAAGGTGGTAAAAGATGATTTGATTCAAGTCTGGCAAAGGGAAAGAGATGAGAAATATATCTGTAGGGGTATAAAGTTACTCAACCATGATATAGATATTGAGGAATTGAAAACTGCCGGTGTATTTGATTTACTTAATCCAAAGACACAAGAAGAGATGGGAATGTCAAAAGTAAGGGTTAAAGAAGAAGTAAAGGAAAAGATGGCAGATATGCGTGGTAAGAGAAATCACAAATATACTAATCTGCCAAAGGAATTGTTCTGTATAGAGTGTTCGGAAAAGATTGTCCCTAACTATACTCAATTGCAGAAGAAGGCAGATAAGCTCATGATACCCTTGGTTGATATGGTAAAGTCTTTGAAGTGTAAAAAGTGTGAGCCTATTAAGAGAGGTCGTCAGTCAAAAGATGGTAAGATAACAAAGGTAGAGCTAAAGTGTAAGTGTGGCAATTCAGTAACCTATCCGAGTAACATGATAAAGAAGATGGCAGAGAAGAAAGGAATAAGTATTGATGAGATGGTAAAAGGATATGTATGTCAGACTTGTAATCCTACTAAACTGGGCAGGGGTAGAAAGCCAAGCGGTAAGGTTAAGCAGGCAAAGACTTGGAAATGTATGAAGTGTGGTAAAGAGGTAACTGCTAATTGGACATATCTTAATGCGAAGGCAAAGAAGATGAATGTTGATGTAGATGAATTGGTGAAAAGTTTTAATTGTCAAATCTGTGTACCAACAAAAGGTAGACAAAAGAAGGAGGTAGTATAATGGCAAACTCATTCGGAGGAGCATTGAAAAGTGGTGAGCCGGTAGTTCTAACATCTGTAGCCCCTAATCCTGAAACTGCACCCATGTTAATATTGCAGGAAGGAAAAGAAAAAGAGGCTCTTGATATTCTGGAGAAGATGGGTATAATTAAGATAGCTTATTCTCCGAAAGAAAGTATTTAATAGTTAATGCAGGTATGGTGAAATTGGCAGACACACCAGACTTAAGATCTGGTTCTCGCAAGAGAGTGTGGGTTCAAGTCCCTCTACCTGTACCATTTCTCTAAAGCCGGTAGTAACAAAAGGTTTTCTTTATTGTACCTTTATGACTACCGGCTTTTTTATTTTCAACACCTTAAATAGCAATCATACTCTCATTTCCATTACAAGTTTTTTCTGAAAATATTTTTAAATAGCGTTCAGGCTTTTCTTCATGTGTCAAGTATTATTTATAAAAAAGAAAGTGAAAAAATAGTGAAATAACTATTGACAGGTTTGAAGTGATCTGATACATTTGTTCTATAAACAATAACAAAGGAGGTTCATATGAGTTACGGAGCAAGTGCGAATTATGCGGATGTGATAGAGGATAAGAGTGTTGCTAAACTTTGTCCTAAAGAGTGGAAGCAGTTACAGGCTGAGATGCTTAATGTAGAAGATGGTACACATGAGAACATACAAGATGCTTATCAGGTCTTGGCAAGGTTTGAGAGGCAGGAAGAGGATATTAGTAAAGAGGTTGAAAAAGCTTATGTGTTACTAAAGAAAGCTTTTGAGAGAAAGACCGGCTTAAGTATCATTATGGAGTATCATGACTGTGATGAGTGTGGGGATAGATATGATGAAGTCAGGTGTGCTTATTGGGCTGTTGGAGGAATGTACGAACTAACAGAAGCCGGTAAGGAGATAGGTGACTTGGTAGAGCGTAAAATGTTTGTGACCTATGGATGAAAAATAGTAAAATAACTATTGACAGGATTAAGGTGATCTGATACATTGGTCTAAACAATAACAAAGGAGGTTCAAATGGGATTAGAGTTTACAAATTCAAGCGCATATTGGTCGTATAGTGGGTTTCATAGCTTCAGGACGAGGTTGGCAAAAGAGATAGGGATTGACCTGAATAGTATGGAGGGGTTTGATGGCAATGGTAAGTGGGAAGATGTTAAAGACCCTATTGCTCCTTTCTTGTACCATGAGGATTGTGAAGGTAGGTTGTATATGAAAGAGATGAAAGCAATTGTTCCAAGACTAAAAGAGCTTGTTAAGTTTTGGGAAGATGGGCATGATAAGAAGATGTGTATGCAACTTGTTAAGGATATGACTAAACTAATAAAGACAAAGAAGCCGTTAGAGTTCTGTTAATAAAGAAAGGCAGGTTCAAATGCAGATTATATGTCGCAATACAGAAGATGATTCGATAGTAACATTCAATTCGATTCAGGAAGTGTTAGAGGAAATAAATCGTGATAGGTCGGAGGAGTGGACAGATTATGATGAGAGTGATTGGGAGGAAGGTCTGGCTACATTTACAGAATTTGTTTTAGTAGAAATTAAGCAATAGTACTTGACAGGAATAGAGTGATCTGATACATTAGGTTTAAACAATACAGAAAGGTGGGTGTAGTATGACAATAGGACAGAGCAGATTCTTCAATGAAAAGTGGGAAGAGCTTCAGAAGGCGATTGGGACGATTTTATCAGAGGCTCACAATGACAAAGGAACAATGAATGACTGGGTAGATGCTTTCGGCAAGGCTCAGGCTAAACTTGATAATCTGAATTCATTTGGTTGGGCGGTAAGACATAACAAGATAAAGGAGTAACATGAAGGAAACAATAAAGAATAAGATGGTTCGGGTTATTGAACAGTTGAAGAATATTGAGAAGTGGAAGGGTGATGCTTATAGTCAAGATGATGAAGTTGACCAAGCAATGACAGAACTCAAGATGATAGCCCTGAATACTATCTATGGTTATCCTAATGAAGTCTGTCCTCATTGCGAAAAGGAATCAACTATAAACAGACCCTTTAGTGCTTGTCCTAAATGTGGTGAGATACTGGTTGCCTGTTCAATGTGTAGTGTACCGGATAGTAAGGATACTTGTGAGGGATGTAAAGATGGTTCAAAGATGAGAATAGATATTGACTTTGATTTAGAGAAGGAGTTCAGGAAAGCAGGGGGTGGGAAATGAGTAAGAATGGATGTTGCAATGAATGTGGTAAACTTGGTGATGATAGAAAATGCAATCCGCCAGATGATAATAAATCTTGCTATCAAAATCCAAATAAATTGATTAAGGGTAAAGTAATGGTAGAGTGGACTGAACTGGGTGAGGGTATACAGGGCGACTATGATGCTAATGACCCTGATGATGTGGAGTTATTAAGATTTGATATAAGTAAGAAGGTTAGTAGAAGTTGGGAAGCAATGGATGATGCCTCTTACTGTACTCAGATTCCGGTTACTGCAACAGCCCAACAGAGATTTAAACTACTGGAAACTATTATGTCTCATGTTTATGATAATGTGACAGCCGGTAAAAGTATAAAGAGAATATGCGAAGAATTGTCATGGCTTAGTCTGGATAGCTTGAAGTCAGATAAAATTGAAAGAAAATATATTCTGTAAATAGTACTTGACAGAATTAGAGTAGTGTGATACATTGATCTCATAACAATAAAGGAGTATATGAAGACAAAAGTAAGTAAAAAGACATTAGGAATGAAAAGCTTCGAGTATAGTGAGGGGCAGAGAGTATGTGAGGGGTTTGCTGATTATATGCTTTATGGCGAGGGTTTGGGACATATTAATGGAGCATATTCAGAAGCAGAGATATATGATTGTGATGATGAGTTTGCCTATATTGAATGTAAAACAGGTGAGCAGGATATGGGTGATGGACATAGTAACGAGTATAAGTCACAGCATCAAATTAGTAGGGAAATACTCCGGTCAAATAAATCTCTCAAAGATAAAATACAGGCAATTACGGAAAAGGGTGAATATGAAGACTAAGGATAAAAAGATTGGACATAAGGAGTTGGCGAAGTTACTCAAGAGATGTGAAGTGATGCCTGACGAGAGATTGCTTGATGTATATCGGAATATTGATTGGGAAGACTTTAGAGTAATAGATGTGGCAAGGTTATGTGGTGAGATTGGTACAAGGGGATATGAGATTGTAGAGGATACTTATAATGATGATGGTAGTTGTATAGTAGAATTTAAGCCTGTTCCGATAATGAATAAGGAGGAGAAGGTAGCATGAATAAGAAAATCAAAGGGGTTGGTGGAAGTGATATTACGGAGTTGACAAAGAAGGAATTAACTATATTGAAGAAAGTGCTTGATGCCTTTGAGGATACTTTTGATACTGACACAAAAGTAGTTGCTGATATGTCTGACTATGATGACCAGTATATTTGTATTAGGGCTACTGATGAAGATAATGAGGAAATGTTTTTTAAGATGAGGAGAGAGAACTTGTTAAGTAAAACGAGTATAGATGAGAAGGTAGATAGTATATCATAAATTTCGCTAGTAGTATCCGTCCCTGAAAGTTATAGGATTCTTTTGTCGTCATGCAGGTTATGCGAGTCAGCTTGTCTTATAACTTAAGTTTACTGT
>Ga0316608_1000627_pt1 | contig 15814 bp, 7 predicted proteins | sample MIS2016152B_MG_FD_207673 | JGI IMG/M metagenome (GOLD analysis project Ga0316608, IMG submission 207673) | Microbial mat bacterial communities from Middle Island sinkhole, Lake Huron, Michigan, United States - MIS.2016.152B | ecosystem: Environmental > Aquatic > Freshwater > Lake > Sediment...
TTTATAATATTTTTCGATATTTCTTTCACTCAAATAAGTGAAAGATTTTGATTGTAAAAGTCTTATATTAATGTACTTATAAATTATCTTGCGGATTTAAGGTAATAATAATATTTATATACTTTGCATATTGGGAAATTTTGATACAACTTTTGACAATTGGCAAATAGGAAATATCTTTTACATTTGTATGAATAGTAAATAAAACTAAAATAATTTGCATTGTATGAAAAAATTCAAATTCATTCTAATTTCATTGTGCTTTTACTTCAATGGATTTTTAAGTGCCAGTGATATAGTAAAATTTACCGTATTAACTGACAAGATTTTTGTTCTACAGTTTGATGATGGCTATATCCAACATTATGGCTACCATCAGAATGCCAGTCAGTCAAAAGTTTTTCTTTCTCCATTGGATGAGCTTATGGCATCCAAAACTCAAAGCTATACGATTATCAGCCCCGACGATCCAGATTTTAAAAATCCTGTGAACCCTATCAAAGTTGGAAGGAAATCGATGGTGAATGATATTTCGAATGATTGCCAATGGAATGGGCAGAATTGCATGTGTGATTACATCAAGGAACATACTGTGTATCTTTATATGCCATTTGAAATAAAAAAAGGCAAAACATATATCATTAAAACAGGAAATCTGGCCAGCAATAAAAAAGCTGATACTCTAAAATATGAGCTTTTTAGAACAATGAGTCCTGCCATCCACATCAATCAAGCTGGATTTATTCCCGATGCCGCAGTAAAATATGCATATATTTCGCATTGGATGGGCGATGCTGGACCTTTGAATCTGGAGTATATTCAAGGAAATAAGTTTTATTTATTTGATTATATCAATAACAAGGTTGCCTACACAGGCAATATAAAAAAGAGAGCAGATTTGCATACCTCACCCCCAGATGGCACCAAGATTGAATCGAAACTATTTTCAGGTGCAGGTGTTTGGGAGTGTGACTTTTCGGATTTTAAAACACCTGGAAGATATGTGCTTTCTGTCGAAAAACTGGGATGTTCATATCCATTTACCATCGAAACAGATATTTACCGCGAAGCCTTCTACCATACAGCCAGACAATTATATCATAACCGATCGGGTATTGCACTGGAAGCGCAATATACTCAACATACACGTCCCAGAACATGCCATGTGGCTGATGGAAAAATTAATCTGAAGTATTCCACCTCTCGCTGGATAGACTGGAAAGGTGCAAGCAGAGAAAGCGGTGATTCAGCCGAGGTATTTTCAAAAATTATTAACTTTCGGCCAAATTGTTGGGGTTGGTATCAAGATGCAGGTGATTGGGATGGATATTATAGCCATTTCAATGTGCCGCGGAATTTACTGACAACTTTTGAATTAGCCAAAGATAATTTTAAAGATGGTGAACTGAATATTCCTGAAAGCAACAATGGGATCCCAGATATATTGGACGAAGCTTGCTGGTTGGTAAATTATTTTAACCGCTGCAAAGGACACACCGGAGGAGTAGCCGGAGCCAGAGTTTATCCTGATCTTGATGGTTCAAAACATACTGAACTTTCGGGCATTCCATCGTGGGAAGACGACAGAATCTGGATCGTTTCGGGTGAGGATCCTGTAACTTCATATACATTTGCAGGTTTGGCAATACAAATGGCTTACAGTTATGAATTGGTTGGATTAAAAAAATATTCCCAAGCATTGTTAGATTCTGCAATGAAAGCATATAATTGGGCAGAAAAAAATTCAAGCAATACAGACCTGGTGAATTCAAAATTGTATGCCCTGTCGTGGCTTTATAAATACACAGGTGAAGGAAAATATCAATCGCAATTTATTGTAGAGTTAAAAAAGCCTTCGTTAACTATAGATGATAATTATGCGTGGGCAATTTGGGCATATATAACCAATAACAGAAAATCTATAGATAAGAAATTAAAAGAGCAATTAATGAAAGAAGTTTGCCTAAAAGCCGACATTGATATTGTTGAGCCAGCCATCAACAGAAGTATGCGAGTAGGTTATGACAGGACAAGGAATACCTATGTTGCAACAGGTAGCACCCCAATGGTGGTATCGGCCATGGTAGCATACAAAGTAAGCAAAGACACAAAGTATTTGAAAGCGATTCAAACCACCTGCGACTATTTCTTAGGTGGTAATCCAATGAATATGCTTTGGATGACGGGTTATGGTTTTCAAAGACCCATGCAGGTACTTCATATTGACTCCTGGTATCGCCAAGATCCTTTGCCCGAAATGTCGCCCGGAATTGTACCTTATGGCATTGCAACTGAATCATGGATAAATAACAACGGACCATGGAGTGCATTGTATATGCAGGACAGAATTTATCCTGATAAATCACAATGGCCAACGCATGAACTTTGGTGCAACAATAGATATTCTCCCCCCAGCAATGAATTTACAGTACATCAGAATAGCGCCGTAGCGGCCGCTGTTTATGGCTTTTTATGCAGCGCACAAAAGAGGAAAATAAATTCCATGCCAATGGTGAGGATCACAGCACAAGAAACAGACCAAGGCATAATGATTCAATCACAAGCCAAGGACAACGACGGAAAACTATTTAACGTTGAGATTTATTGTAACGAGCACAAGCTAACAGAAACCTCGAATGAAATGTTTAGCTTTTTGATTAAAACCAAGGAAAAAGGAAATTACAAAATCAAGGCCATAGCATACGATGACCAGGCAGGCAGATCCTATTCTAATATAATTGATTTGATGTTGAAATAAATGTATATCAAAGATTCAGATATTTTAATCTTGCTTATGTAAACTCCAAACCAACTATGTGGAAAAAATCTGCATAGTTAGGATGGGGTTTTTCTATGCTTTTGATTTATAAAACATATTCGTTTAAAAAAGACAATGCAAATTCGTGATATGGAGAAAATTTCATTAAAAGAATTAATCCGGAATTCTACTCGAACACAAGTTGACTTTTACGATTTCTTTCAAACAAGAGTTCTGCATGCCCCCAAGCGAACATGCAAAAAAATCAGGGGAAAATATATTGTTGTTGCATATTTTTGTTGTGAAATAATTGATATCATATCAATATATATTAATTTAATATTCAATAGTTTATATAGTATATATGTATTTTTAATATTAGTTCAATTTAAAAATAAAATTGTATCTTTGCAATTCAATATGTTTGTACATCCAATAATTATACGATGGAAACAAGAAAACGATTAAATATAGGTTGTTCCGATTTCAAAAATATAATGGAAAACGATAATTATTTTATTGATAAATCATTATTGATAGAAGAAGTTATCCATGCAGAAAAAGCAGTTTTACTTTTACCTCGTCCTCGTCGTTTTGGTAAAACGTTGAATTTATCGATGTTAAATTACTATTTTGATATTTGTCAACCCGAAAATGAAAAACTTTTCACTGGATTAAAAATTTGGCAATCAGAAGACCATATTAAAGAAAAAAGGGGCAAATATCCAGTTATTTATTTGAGTTTTAAAGATGCAAAACATAATAATTGGGATGGAACCTATCAACATATTGTTGCAGAAATTGTAAAACTATATTCAAACCACGACTATCTTTTGATAGGTGATACTTTAAAACAGCATGAAAAGACAAAATTTAATAATATCTTATCAGAACAAGCGCACAGTTCAGCTTATGAAGACAGTTTGAAACAATTAATTGAATATTTGCATCGTTACCACCAACAAAATGTGGTTGTTCTGATTGATGAATATGATACCCCAATCCAATCTGGTTACAAAAACTTTTATGAAACCGTTATTCCGTTTATGCGCAATTTACTCAGTGGTGCTTTTAAGGACAATAAATATCTTTATAAAGGCATAATTACCGGTATTTTAAGAGTTTCAAAAGAAAGTATTTTTTCCGGATTAAATAATCTCAGCGTACACTCTATCACCGATTTTGACTTTTCAGATAAGTTTGGTTTTACACAAAGAGAAGTAGATCAAATATTATCTGATTTTAATCTTATCGATAATAGCGAACAAATAAAAAAATGGTATGATGGTTATACCATTGGAAATACCACGGATATTTATAATCCTTGGTCTATCCTGAATTATGTTACCAGACCCAAAGAAGGATTTAAACCCTACTGGGCTAATACAAGTTCTGGGGAATTAGTAAAAGAAAAACTAAACGATCATGATGCTGATAATATCCGAAAACAATTAGTAAAACTTATAAATGGCGAAACGATAGAAAAAGAAATTGAAGAAAACTTTGTTTTTCAGGATTTGAATAAGAAAAAAGAATTATTATGGACTTTATTGGCTTATAGTGGATACTTAACGCAAAAAAATAAAACCGGACGAAAAAGTTATGCCTTATGTATTCCTAATTATGAAATTAAAACGGTATTTCAAGATATTGTTATTGAATGGCTTGACACAGAAGTAAAAGTATATAAATCGCTATTAGAAGAAACAACAAAATACTTAGTAAATAACGAAATTATTAAATTTGAACAAGGATTTAAAAAAATAATCGGCGATACTTTTAGCTACTTTGACCTAAATGCTGAACCCGAAAACGTTTATCAAGCCTATGTTTTAGGATTGCTTGCAATAATTGGCGACGATTATATCATCAAATCAAACAGAGAAAGTGGTGATGGAAGATATGATATTTTGTTGATACCCCATGATAAATCAAAATACGGAATTGTTATTGAAATAAAACAAATAAAAAAATTAGATAACGAAGATGAACAAGTCAGAAACAAGCGGATCAACACAAAAATTAACGAAGCTGCCATGCAAATAGAGCACAACAAATACTACAAGGAATTGATTGAAAATAAAATATCGAAAATTATCAAATTACCTATTGTTTTTGTTGGCAAAGAACCTTATATTTTAATGATTCAGGAGGAATGAAACCTTTTTCGCATATTATTCTGATTTGATTTTTTTTCAAAACATAACATGAGTTGCAGCGTTGCACAATATTTTGGCTTACAATAGAATTTAAGAAAGATCATCCTATAAGTTGAACACAGAATTCAGCAAAGAATTCAGCAAAGAAATCAACAAAGAAATCAACAAGACAAATAAATAATTCCATGGACTTTTTGACAGAATCATCCTAAAATTTGACAAATAAATCCTCTCCTTCATAAGATCGTCCTTATTTCTGACAGAATACAAAACTTCATAAATGATAATAAAGGTAGCTTTGCTTCATGTTTAACTAACTATTTTAAAAAACATGAAAACTAACAACGCAAAGGACAAGATTGCAAACACCCTAATGGCAATCTTGTTCGTCTTTTTAATGACACTACTGGTAAACAACATTTTTGGGCAAGACGGGAAAGTTACCCGTGAAGTATGGACTGGTATTTCGGGAACAACAATTAGCAAAATACCTTTAACCACAACGCCCAATAGCACGGGTACGCTTACATCTATTCAAGCTCCTGTTAATAATGCCGATAATTATGGCCAACGTATAAAGGGATATATTATACCTACCACTACGGGTACTTATAACTTATACATTTCGAGCGACGATTATGGGGAACTTTGGCTATCTACAAACAACCTTGCTGCTAACAAAACTAAAATTGCTTCTGTCAGCGGATATACAAGTTCACTTCAATGGACAAAATACACCTCACAAAAGTCGACTCCAGTTAGTTTAACAGCAGGGCTGTATTATTATTTTGAAGCCTTAATGAAAGAAGGCACTGGGGGCGACAACCTCGCAATTGGCTGGACTGGCCCTGGTATATCATCAATTACGGTTATCGGTGCAAGTAATATCTCTACTACGTTTACTGACTCCCAAGCGCCTACATCGCCAACTACTCTAAGCTCCGCTTCAGTGACAGCAACTTCATTCACTCTTTCGTGGACTGCCTCAACCGACAACGTTGGTGTAGCTTCTTATGAAGTATTTGCTAATGGAACATCAAAAGGAACAACAACTTCTACTTCAGTAAGTATTTCAAGCTTAACTTGCGCTACTACTTATACTACGACTGTTAAAGCTAAAGATGCTGCCGGAAATGTTTCGGCTGCAAGTTCGGCGTTGAGTGTTAATACAGGTGCTTGTGCAGGATTAACAAAATTAACCGGAACAGCTTTTGGTACAACTCCGACATATCAAAATGGAACATCTACTTTCGATAAAGTTTTTGATGGTGATATTAATACCTATTTTGATTATGCTAATGCTAATGGCGGTTATGCAGGATTAGATTTAGCATCGGCATATTCAATAGGCCAAATTAAATATTATCCGCGCAGCACATTTACCTCCAGAATGACAGGTGGCAAATTCCAAGGTTCGAACGATAATACTACCTATACCGATATATACACGATTTCTACCGAACCTACATTAGCATGGCAAACAGTTGATGTTAGTTCGTCTGCTTATAGGTATGTACGCTATTTGTCGCCCGATGGTGGATATTGCAATGTTGCAGAAGTTGAGTTTTACACGGGAGGTACAGTAGTATCCGATACTAAAGCACCCTCAGCTCCAACAAGTTTGGCTTCGGCAAGTGTTTCAACCATAAGTTTCACATTATCATGGACTGCCAGTACCGACAATGTGGGCGTTACTTCGTACGATGTATATAAAAATGGCACATTGTACACCAATGTTACCAATACATCTGCAAGCATTAGCGGGCTATCATGCAACACCGCTTATAGTATGACTGTGAAGGCAAAAGACGCTGCCGGCAATGTTTCGGCTGCCAGTTCAGCTTTAAGTGTTACTACAAGCGCATGTTCAACTCCTACTCCAAGCTCAACAACTGAATATTTTGGAATCAATGTTGGCTTTTTAACTGACTGGGATCCTATTATTTATACCGATATGTTTAAGCAAATAAGTAGCATGCGCACCTGGCAAAAACCCGGAACGTCCACCAATGCAAATATTGATGCAAACGGTTGGCCTACTGAAGATGCACAAATTGTTGTACGCCACGATGGTGCTGACAAACAACAACGTTCAGGAAAGTATTTTCTTTCATTTACAGGACAAGCCAATATTTCTTTTGGTTATACTACTGTATTTACCATTCAGAACAAAGTATATAATTCATCGACCAACACAACAACTGCCGACTTGGTTGCCTCCGCAACATTTTCGAACCTGCAACTCATCTTTACCGGAACCTCTGGCGGAGTAAAAAATGTAAAATTGATGCGTCCAACTGCCAATGGCTCTTCACAGTCGTACAGTACAAGCACATTATTTGTGCCCGAAATGGTGAACATCATGAAAAAGTTCAACACATTACGTTTTATGGATCCTACTGGTACCAATAGCAATACGCAAGTGGCATGGAGCAGCCGCACACTTCCTGGCAATATGCAACGAGGCACAATGAGTTGGGAGCATGTAATAATGCTCTGCAACGAAGTGGGTGCCGATGCTTACATTAATATTCCCCATCAAGCCGATGCCGATTATATTACCAAATTGGCACAAGTTTTCAGATATGGTTCTGATGGTGTTAATCCTTACACTTCAGTGCAAACCAATCCGGTTTATCCTCCGCTAAATACTAATTTGAAACTTTATGTAGAATACAGCAATGAGGTATGGAATACTGCACCAGGCTTTGACCAAACACAATGGAATATGAATCAAGCTGTTGTATTGGTAAATGCCAATTATAGCCATCCTTTAAACTATGACAGTTACTATTCGTCGAGCAGACCTGCTACAAGTGCATCATGGGAATTGTGCTACCGCAGCGAAGCATGGCGTGGAGCAGAAGCAAGTAAAATTTTCCGAACAGTTTTTGGCAATGATCAAATGATGACACGTGTTCGTCCTGTATATTGCTGGCAAGCTGATTATGCTGGAGGCCAACCTTGGACAGCTATAAAAGGTTTTGAATTTCTTACAGGTTACTACCAGAAAAACTTTGGTCAAGCACCTAATTACTTCTTCTGGGGTGGCGGTGGAGCATCTTATAGCAATCCATCCGATGATTGTAGTGTTTTAACTATTGACAATGTTTGGACAACCAGTACTTTTGATATTAATACATGGCGACCTGTTGTAGGTGATAAGTTCATGACCTCATTATTCGGCATGGAATACATGAGCTACGAAGGCGGTCCTGCATTTGGTGATAATCTTGGTGGTTCTGCATCGTGTACCATTGGCGATCAGGCATTGAAAGATGATAGAATGATAAATGAAGTAATTGAACATCACGACAAGTTCAGTAATTGGGGTGGGGTAATGGAAACTTACTATTGTCTAAATCACGATTATCGTTGGGGATTTATTGAAGATACAGATAATCCTTATGTTTGGAAACGCCTGAACGCAATTGACCAAATAAAAGCAAGAACTTCACGCGCTCCTATAACAGCCGGTGTTCTTTTACCTGCCACCATTATAGCAAAAGACTATAACGGAACCTTGGGCAATACATGGACTGCAGGTGTTGCAGAAGTTAGCATGAGAACTGATGGAATGGCGGGTTATTTATGTCGCACCAATGCCACCGAAACCTATAACGTTAGTTTTGAATATGATTATACGGCAGGCACCTCCGCTGAAATTATAGTTGACGGTGTTAGCTATGGTACGATTAACCTGCCATCAAGCGGCTGGGGTACAAAAGTTATTACTACTCCGGTACAAGTAACCTTAACCCCCGACAAATTGCACAACATTGCCATAAAACGCACAGGCGCAGCCGATTTCAACTTGTGGAGGGTAATTGTAACTGTAGCCGCAAAAAATGCAAATGCTTTAGTTGACAAAAATACAACTGATTATTCGGTAGTAGTTTATCCAAATACTGCAACCGATTATATTACAATTGCCCTGACAAATGCATCTGACAATGACAGAACAAACATCACATTATCAGATTTAACCGGAAAAGTAGTTTATTCTAATACCATGTCTCAAGTTAAAAATTTGTATCTTTCAACAAGTTTTCTTTCTAAAGGTGTATATATTATAAACATTAACAACGGAGCTAAGAATTATAATCAAAAATTGATTATTAAGTAATTCGTTAATGTAGAATGAGGATTGATGAATGATAAGTTTTTTAATAATTTATCATTCATCTTTTTTATTTATTGTCTTTTAGCTGCTTGAAATTTTAAAAATAACTCAACAAAATATAAATTAAATTTTATACAAAATGAGCAAGAAAAGTGGAATGAATTTAATTAAGCTTTTTAGCATAAGTACCATACTTTTGCTTCTGTTATCTTCAAGTATGATGGCACAAAAGGCCGATTACAAAAATCACTTATTGTCGGTTGATAAGCGAGTTGATGATTTGATGAAACGTATGACCTTAGAGGAAAAAGTAGCACAGTTACAAACCTCTATGACATTAACACAAGTATCAGATATACCCAATATCGGCTTAGGTTGTTTAACAGGAGTTTTCAGCAGTTTGTTTCCAACAGAAGCGGTAATGAAATATAATGAAATTCAAAAAGGTTTTGTCGAAAAAACTCGTCTGGGTATTCCTGTATTGTACCATGGCGAAGCTGTATTTGGACTGGCAGCAAACGGATGCACTGCCTATCCCCAACCTTTGGCACAAGCTGCAACATTCAATTTAGATTTGCACAAAATGATGGCAGAAGCTATTTCTCAGGAAGTTATGTCGCGGGGACATCGTCAAGTACTAAGTCCCACAATAAATGTAGCTTACGACCCTCGTTGGGGGCGTACACATGAAACTTATGGTGAAGACCCTTACCTTGTTTCTCTTATGGGATTAACTTTTATTCAACCTATTGAACAAGCCGGAATTGTATGCACGCCAAAACATTTTGCTGCAAATATTGGTCACAATGGACAATTTGGAGATGCGGTATATTTCTCGGAACGTTTTCTGCGCGAAGTTGAGTTTCCTCCCTTTAAAACCGCTGTTATGCAAGGTAAATGCCGTTCTATTATGCCGGCATACAATTCTATAAATGGAGTACCTTGTACTTCCGACAAATGGCTACTTAACGATGTGCTTAGAAACGAATGGGGATTCACCGGTTTTGTTGGCTCTGATTATGGTGGAGTACCTTTCATTTATTCAAAACACCATGTTGCCGAATCGCTTATGGATGCTGCAATTGCTGCTTTAAATGCCGGTTGCGATGTGGAAATGCCCGACCAGGTTGCTTATCAATTTTTAGTTGAGGCAGTTAAAACAGGTAAAATTTCAGAAGAAAAAATTAACATTGCAGTAAAAAGAATATTAAAGATTAAATTTGAACTCGGTTTATTCGAAAATCCTTATATTGATGCTTCAATTACAGAAAAAACCTGCAATTCTAACGAACATAGAGCTATCGCTTTGGAAATAGCAAAACAATCCATAGTTTTATTAAAAAATGAACAAAATGTGTTGCCTTTTTCAAAAAATATAAAAACTATTGCCGTTTTAGGACCTTTGGCAGATTATGCCATGTTAGGTAATTACGCCCCTTGGGGAATTAAAACAGTTAGTATTCTCGAGGGAATAAAAAATAAAATTGGGAATCAGACTCAAATTCTGGTTGAAAAAGGAGTTGAATTAGCTTTGATTGCATTGCCTGTTATTTCTACCGAATATTTAACTTGTACTGAAAATGGTAAAGATGTTAATGGTTTGAAAGCTGAATATTTTAATAATCCAAATCTGGAAGGAAAACCTGTATTAACACGTGTAGACCCAAATATTAATTTTGAATGGGGCGAAGGCGTTCCACATCCGTTTTTAAACGCCGATAATTTTTCGGTGCGATGGATAGGAAAATTAAAAAGCCCCAAAACAGGCATATACAGATTTGGTATGAGTGTTGACGATGGTGTAAGAGTTTACATCGATAATAAATTAATCATTGACGAATGGAAAAATGGTGGAGTGCGCTTGATTGAAACAAATTTTGCTTTTGAAAAAGACAAAGTGTATGATATTAAAATAGAGTGTTTTGACGGATTATTTTCAGCAGTAGCACGTTTGGGCTGGAATCAAACAGAAGGTGCTGATATACCCAAAGCTATTGAAGCAGCAAAAAAATCAGATGCAATTATAATTGTATGTGGAGCAACCGATGGAGAAGGAAAAGACCGTGCTAATCTCGATTTAACTAATGCTCAGGTTGAATTAATTTCTCAAATTGCCACACTTGGAAAACCTTTTGTGGTTATTTTGGCAACAGGAAACGTTATAACCATGAACGATTGGGTAGAAAAAGCTCCTTGCATACTCGAAACATGGTATTCTGGTGAAGAAGGCGGAACAGCTATTGCCGATGTATTATTTGGTGATTATAATCCGGGGGGTAAACTTCCTGTAACTTTCCCAAAGACAACCGGTCAGCTGCCTTGTTATTATCATAAAACAAATATTGGTATCGATGCCAGTTTTATCAATTACGGAAATGCACCACTATTTCCTTTCGGGCATGGGTTGAGTTATACAACTTTTGGATATTCATCGTTGAGTTTGTCATCAGATAAAATTAAAGCAGGAGAAAACATAACAGTCAAACTGACCATAACCAACACTGGAAAAGTTAAAGGTGATGAAGTAGTTCAGCTTTATATCAAAGATTTTGTAGGTTCAGTTAGCCGTCCGGCAAAATTATTAAGGGGTTTTCAACGTATCAGTTTAAAAGCCGGTGAAACAAAGAATATTGAATTTACAATTACCCCCGAAGCTTTATCTATGTGGAACAGCGAAATGAAATGGGTGGTAGAGCCGGGTAAATTTGAAGTCCAAATTGGCAGCTCGTCCGAAGATATAAGGTTAAAACAAGTATTTGAGGTAAGAATTACTAATTAAATATAAGTTTTAACCATTATGAGTATAACACTGAAATAGTAACGTTATTTGTTTGAAAATATTCATATTATTTAATACTTTAATAATTTCGTTATGAAAATTAATTTTTTAAAAAGATTTGCAATTTTAGCGTTCGTAACAGTGGTATTATATTGCTGTACACCCAGTCGAGAAAAAATCTTCGAAAGTAGCTATTTTGGGAAATTTATAGAGATACCATTAAATCAAATTTCGCCGCAGGGTTGGCTAAAACAATACTTAGAAATACAAAAAAAAGGATTGACCGGTTATTTAGACGAGTATGAGTATCCATATAACCGTATGCCTTGGGCGCATAAAACCATAGATAGCATTAAAATGGTTTGGTGGCCTTGGGAGCAATCGGCATACTTAATTGACGGACAAATACGAAGCGGGTATTTGTTGCAAGACACATTTTTATTGCGAAAAGCAAAAACACAAATTGATTTTACCATAAACAACCCAGATTCGACCGGATATTTAGGACCAGAACACATGAAGAATAAACCCACCGAAGTTTTTTGGGCACATGTTCCGTTTATGCGCGCAGTGATGGCAGAGTATGAGGTAACCCGCAACCCCAAAATTTTAACGGCACTTACAAACCACTATCTGAAAAACAATTTCGACTTATGCGAAGAACGCGAACAGATAAACATCGAAAATATGTTGTGGCTATACGGACACACCAATAACAAAGCTATTTTGGAAAAAGCAATTTCAATATATAAATGTTTTAATAAAGATAAATTTGCGACCGAACCAATGGCAGAAAAATCGCTTTCGGATACTACACTGCCTGTGCATGTGCATGGTGTAACGTTTAATGAAATTGCCAAACTGGGAGCAATTATCTATTTATATACCGGCGAAAAAAAATATCTTGATGTATCTGTAAACGCATTCAAAAAACTGGATAAATTTTATATGATGGCTGATGGCGTAAATACCTCTGCCGAATTTCTGGAAACACCGGTACATAGTTTACGATGCCATGAAACTTGCGACATATCGGATTTTACGTGGAGTAATGGATATTTATTGATGGCAACGGGCAATCCGATGTATGCCGATAAAATTGAAAAAGCAATGTTTAATGCAGCGCCGGGGGCAGTAAGCGATGATTTTAGGGCAGTACAATATTTTTCGAGTACCAATCAGGTAATCGTTGCCAAAAATTCAAACCAAAACCAATACTACAAAGGCGGCGGCGACATGGCATTCTCGCCCCTTTGGTGGACAGAATGTTGCTCGGGAAATATCAATAGGGCTATGCCAAATTTTATTGGTCGTATGTGGATGAAAACCGCAGATAATGGAATAGTTGCTACGATGTTTGGGCCCAGTCAATTGAAAACTACTATTGGCGATAATAACGATGAAATAATTATTGAAGAGAAAACCAATTATCCTTTTGACGGAAAGATAGTTTTCAAATTTCAAATGAAAAACAATGTTTCATTTCGTTTTGGATACAGAATTCCTGAATGGTGCAATAAATTTGATGTGCAGTTTAACGCATCAGTAATAAATTCAACGAACAAAGAATATAACTGGATTGTGCAGGAATTTAAAAACGGAGATAGTTTGGTTATCCGGCTCAACGAAAACGTTAAAGTGGTTAAATATCCCGACAACGGATATTATATTCAACGCGGGGCATTGGTTTACTCGCTCGATATAAAAGAAGACTGGCAACATGACACCACTTATTTCAGGCACAACAAAAAATGGCCTACTTATAATGTTTATTCAGCTTCGGAATGGAATTATGCATTAACTTTGAATAAGTTAGAAACTGAAAATGAAATAAAGGTTATAACCAAGCAGTGGAGCGGTTTTCCGTGGATATCGGAAAATGCACCAATTGAAATATATGTTCCTGCACGAAGTTTGAAAGGTTGGGATATTGTAGGTTCAAAAACAATTATCAGAGACGATTATAAAGATAAAAACATTGAAGTTAAGGGCGATTTTCAAATCACACCCCCAATACCGGACAAAAATTTTATCGATAAAAATATTTACGGCAAAACTGTAATGATTAAACTTATTCCTTATGGATGCGCAAAGTTACGAATAACAATTTTTCCGGGGGAATAGTTAATTCGGGGAAGGAAATACATTAGTAGGGTATAAGATAGTTTTTAAACCGGAAAACAGTATAGATTTCCGGTTTTTTTCCGAAAAATTAATTTTACAATGCAATTTTGTTAATAAGCACCATTTAAAGTTTTGTCAAATTTTTACAGGAAAATAGAAATTTAAAAAGTATGCCAATTACAGGCGTATGGGAAACATGGGCAATTAGTTGATGTAGTATACAATGATAATGCAGAATTTTTAATGATTTATCATTCATCTTCAATTATTTATACAAATTTGAATATTTAGAATAAAACTATTCCTCCAGATTTCATACTAAAGTCGGAATAAAATTAGAAATTTGTCAATAATTACTAAATAAATATTGTTTGAAATGAAAAAATTAAAATTAGAAGTACCGATCTTGTTTTTTATGTTAGCCTATAGTTTTTGTACTTATTCGCAAGATTTAGACTACAAAGGCTTTCCAGAATGGTCGAAACACACTCAGGGTATTACAGAGTATTATTTATATACTCCTAATAATATAGTGCAGGGAGAAAAAGTACCCATAGCCTTGTTTTTACATGGTTGCTGCGGTACCAGTTATACTGCAAATCTCCGTAACGCTGTTGACCCACCAGTACGCATGTGGCATAATTTTGGTGATAATGAGCAAACAGTTCCTGTTTATATCATAGCGCCAGCAACATCATCTGGATGGAATCAACATTTTTCAAATCTAAAAGCCGTAATGGACGACTTGGTTGCAAATCATCAAGGCGATCCACAACGGATTTATATTACCGGTTTTTCTATGGGTGGTGGAGGTACCTGGGATTTCATATCAACCTATCCCAATTATTTTGCTGCAGCTATACCCATGGCAATGGATTTTAGAGGGAATAAATCAACATCAAAAGATATTCCTATTTGGGCTCATCGAGGCGAATACGATACTTACCCCGCTAACTTGGACATAGCAATTAGCGATATGCGATTACTAAACGGCGACCCAAGGGGCAATCAAGAGTGGGATTTTGGCGTTAACCCCATACTTACGACCTACCCGGGCGAAGGGCATGGTGTGCAATGGACTGCAGCGAGTACAAATGACCTTGTTAGTTGGGCATTAACCAAGATAAATGATGGAAATATTTACCCTAACGTCTATTTTAAAACCCCCACACAAAGTCAAATCGTTGAAAGCGATGAATTAGCTATTGATATTTGGGCAAAAGATAATGATGGCAGCATCGCAAAAATTGAAGTAATATTAAATGGAAGTTTAGTTAAAACTTTTAATACAGAACCTTATACCGATATACTTAAAATAAGGAAAGGCAACAATAAATTAGAAGCCATTGCTTATGATAATCTTGGCAAAACATCCAGAACCGAATTAAGGATTAGTTTGCCCGATTTTCCACGTATTTTAACTGCTGGACTTCCTGAAGGTCAGGTAGGAAGTTCTTATTACAAGAAAATATACGTTGATGCTTTGGGCGGGATTACCTATAAATTGGAGCAAGGTAAAAGTTTACCTATCGGTCTAAGTCTTTCAAAAGAAGGTATCATTTCTGGTATTCCAGTACAAATGGGTATTTACCCGCTCCGTTTTATTATAAGTGACAGCTTAAATAATTCTGTATATGTAGATTATACAATTAATATCAAAGAGAAAGATCCAAATGAAGTAATCATCACTAATATAAATAGAATTGCTCAAATAAAAAAAGCGCGAAATGGAGTATCGCCTGAATATAACCTGAGTTTTCTACAATCAATCAACTTCTCCATATAATAGTAACATTACTAATTAGATACAACATATTTAGTGTATGGTTAAATCATTTTCATAGGTCGTTAAATTAAATATTTCAAATAGC
>Ga0316608_1000629_pt1 | contig 15753 bp, 15 predicted proteins | sample MIS2016152B_MG_FD_207673 | JGI IMG/M metagenome (GOLD analysis project Ga0316608, IMG submission 207673) | Microbial mat bacterial communities from Middle Island sinkhole, Lake Huron, Michigan, United States - MIS.2016.152B | ecosystem: Environmental > Aquatic > Freshwater > Lake > Sediment...
TATCAAAGTAGATGACATACCGGAAAGATACAGATCAATACTACGCCGATTGCAGGATGCCATGGCAGAGGCAGAAATTCGTCGTCAGATGAAAATAGAGGATGAAATCATAGATGAATTAAAAAATAATGAAAGAGTCATTGAAGAACAAAAAAAAGAAATAGAAGAGGAACGAAGGCAAAAAGAGTTAGCCGAGCAAAAAGCAGTAGAGGAAAGGAGTAAAAAAGAGTTAGCCGAACAAAAAACAGAGGAAGTATTATCCAAAGTAAAAAATTTGGTTTTGAAGTGGCATCAAAAAGACAAGTCGGTGACCGAAATAGCCGAAGACTTAGAAATGGAGCAAGCAGAGGTAGAAAAAATATTGAAAGAAGCCCGATTGTTGTAGAGTAAACTAAACTCACTAGATTGACCACATGCCTTGGGATTATACCTGATAAGAAAATAGGTTAATTATTTGACAATAGAATTGTAGCTTTTTGTCCTAAATTATTGAATATTAAATATTTTTGAATAAAGTATGAAAAGAGTGGCATTATGGGCGCTTTGAAAATATCTTTTTTGCATCAGATGAATTTCTGAGAAATTTTAAGCTAAGAATAGCAGAAATTATCTTAGACGGTATTAACAATAGGTAAAATATCGAAAAAAATAGGATACCTTCAACAATTACAAATACTATGTTTTTTTGGGGAATGAAAAAGTGAGAAATAAGTAAGTCAAGAACTATTTCACTAATCGTAATCGTTAATATTTTCAGATATATTTTGTTGTTTTTATTGGAATTAAAAATGGTTACTTGGGACATTTTCAAATACATAAATATCAAAAAAAGGTTGCAAATTAGGGTGGTTATTGAGGCTATTTTATAATTGATGGCGGGGATAAGCAGAAAGTTCAGGGCAAAATTGATAATAAGGGCTGCTGAAGCCGAAAAAAGTACCTTATTGATTTTATTTGCAAATTTAAGTTTCATTTCTGGAATTTGAGATAATCCTAAAATAAAGGCAGACAACATCACAAATGGAATCATTGTATGCCCATCATGGAATGCTTTGCCAAGTAAAACCGTAGCAACTTCTCGATGAAATAAAGAAAGTAAAAATGTTGCAGGAAATACAAGAATAAAATACTCTTTAATATATATTTGTATGACACGATCCAAATGTTGAGTGCCAGATTCTAAAAATCGGTTAAATTTTGAAGTGATGGTACTTAGGTAAACACCTGCAATAGCGGTAATGCTTATTTGGCACAAATTGTAAACCTGATTATAAATGCCGACTTCGTCAAAGGATGAATAAATACCGATGATATACCTGTCACTAAAATTAAGCATGGTAAAAATAAAATTCAAAAAAAGACTGGCAGCGCTATAAAACAAAAATTCTTTAACGGTTTTTAAATTTATAGGTGCAATGGAAACTCTGTACTTAACTGGAAAACAAATAAATATAAGAATTAATGTTAAAAAAGCTGCCAATAAATCGGCTAAAATAAGAGCTTCAATTCGCATCTGAAACACAAAAGTTAAAAGAATAAGAATACCAAAGCTCATAGCAAATCGGCAGGAATATAAAATATTATACAATTTAGCCTTTCCTTCAATTTTAAGTATAACGAGGAAATTTCCAATCAACCCTAAGATTGCATATTGGCCAAAACAAAGCCATATAAGATTTGCTATTTGTATATTATTTGAAAGTACAGTCCAAATAATCGAAAAAATAATAATTATAACTGTTCCAACAATATAATATAGAAAAATGGCTGAATACAAGTTTGTGAGTGTGTTATTACTTTTATATTGGTTATAATATCTCCAGATACAACTTGTTATGGATGTATAGATTGTAGCTGACAATAAGCTGAAAGTGATTGATACTATTGCAAATAGCCCGTATTCTGATGTAGAAAAATATCTCGTAAAAATCGGTGATTTTACAAATGAAATGGCAAAGGGAATAAACATTCCAGAAAAATACCACAAAAATTCTTTTATTCTTCCTCTTTCCAAGTTTTAGGCATTTTCATAAGTTATTAAATATTCTTAATAGTTCATCTTCCATTATTTTCCAATTATATTTTTTACGAACAATATCTTTGCTATTATTTTGTATATCGGTATATAATTTAGTATTTTTAAGAAGATATATGATTGTATTATAAATATTTAACGGATTTTCAGGATCTGAAGGTAAACCTGTTTTATCACGAATAATATATTCGCAAACAGGTCCAAAATTACTTCCCACTATTGGAAGTCCAAAATTCATATATTCAAAAAGTTTTATAGGTAATATTACTTTATATACGGGTTGTTTGGCAAATAGTATCAACCCAATTTTGCTTTCTTTGTAATAATTTGGTACATCATTGTGTTTAACATGTCCAGGCATGGAGATCCAGTTTTGGAGCTTATTATCCGATATGTACTTTTCCATTTTTTCTTTGAGACCCTTTTCTTTCACGCTACCCAAAAGAAGCAGTTTTAAGGGATTTTTATTTTCGACAGATAGCTTTACGACTTCAAGCATGATCATTGCACCCCTGTATTTGCTTATCCCGCCGCAATAAATTAAATCAAACTTTTTTTCAAAGTTCTCCTCACTTTCTGGAACTAAAAAGTTGGAATAATTATAAATGGTAATAACTTTTGAGGTAACTTCTTTGAAATATTCCGTAACACCATCAGCATTGGTTATTGTCATATCATAAAATGGAGAATGGCTCTTTTCTACTTTTTCGATATATTTTGAATAGAAGTGTCCAAGTATTTTTTTAAAAATATTTCCTTGAAAATAAAGTTGATAAGTAAGTGGATAAGGTTCTCTGGAATCATAGAGTATCTTAGGCTTCCAGGGTAGTGCCTTTAACTTCATGGCAATCCTGTTAATTTGCACATCATGAAAATGGTAAAAATCCGACCTCTGTTCTATAGCCTTCTTCAAAAGGGTCTTGTAAACATTTTTGAAAAGCAAAATTTTTAAAATAATGTCCAAATAATCATTGGAAACCAATCTGGGGCGTTTGATCTCGATTATCTTGATTCCTTCTTCAGTAGTATATTCTTTATTTCGATCTGAAACACAAAGATGCGTAACATGATACTCATTTTTTTTTAATGATAAAGCCATTTTCCAATAGATTCTATCATCAAGCGGCGCATGATTGCTGGAAATAAAACAAATATTTTTTCTACTTTGTCCGATCATTTCATAGCTTTTGAAATAAAATTCTATTGCAAAACTATAATAATTCTTGCAAAAACAATTCTGATTTGTTTTGGATGTTACCAATCAAACTTTTAAAAAATTTTTACCTTTACAATTTTATTCTGATGGAGTCGGTTTGAATAATTTCAAACCCTTACGGTACAATAATTCAGGTCAATCATTTTTAATAATCGATTTTTGCAAATGAATCAATACAAATACATATTATGGGATTGGAATGGAACCCTGCTCGACGATGTTTGGTTAAGCGTTGACACCATCAATGTTTTGCTAAATAAGTATAAATTGCCCGCCATTTCTGCTCAAGATTACAAGGAACAATTCAATTTTCCAGTGAAAGAATACTATGAAAAAATTGGTTTTGATTTTTCTCAGTTTGATTTCCCAACTGTAGGGCAAGAGTATATAGATCAGTACAATACACGCAGGTTTGAATGCAATTTGCATGCCGGTTCACTCCAGATGATCGAAAGATTTGCACAAGAAAAAATTGGGCAATTTGTTCTTTCTGCACGCGAACAAAAACAATTGGAGCATGAACTTCAGCATTTCCAGTTGAAAGACCATTTTGCAAATATTGTTGGGATACAAAATAACCTTGCTCATGGAAAAATAGAAACTGCCCACAAATTGGTAGAAAGCCTGAAAATAAACCACAAATCCATCCTCATGATTGGCGATACTGTTCATGATTGCGAAGTTGCTAAAGCAACAGGAATTGACATTGTTCTCATTGCACATGGACATCACACCTACAATAGATTATCGGAAACCGGACAAAAAGTGATAAATCGATTTGAAGAAATTTTTGATTTAGGCTTAATTTCCTCAAATTTCAAGTTGTAATTTATTTGCAATTACATTCTTTCTGGCATTCTTCTAAAGTTTCAAAAGGAACTACACCTTCGCAGCCGCCCCAGTTGAATTCTTTGCACTTCTTTTCTGTTTTATCATAATAGTATTTCGTAAAAAGTGCCTTGCATGGACCTGATTCCGGAATTAAACTACATCTATTTGTTTTCTTTCCTTGTACATTACATTGTATAAAAAGAAAAATCATAATGATTGAAAACCAATATACTGCCTTGCCTTTTTTATTGCTTGTCATATTCCTAATTATTTATTAATCTGTGTAATATACGGTGTTTTTCCTGCAAATACAATGGGTAATTGGATTATATTTAGAACATCGCTGTCTATCAATTCTTTAAAATATTTATTATTTTCAATTTGGTTTTTTGCCTCTTCGATTTTGCTATTGATTCGTTTGATAAAACTATCCTCTTTTTCATTTTTCTTCTTTGCGATTTGTTTTATTTCTATGACAATACCAAATTTTGTTTTATCATAGGGGATTAATAAAATATCATATCTGCCTTCGCCACTTTCACGGTTAGACCTGATGACATAATCATCACCTATTATTGCAAGTGTAGAGACGTGGCATGCCACGTCTCTACATCGCCAATTATCTCTTTAAAGACGTGGCATGCCACGTCTTTACTTAGTAATATCATTATTTATCAAATACTTAGTTGTTTCTTCCAATAGGTTTTTTTTGATTTTTTTATCAACAATTAACCATTCTTTTGTAATATTGAAATACAAATTTACTTCAATTTATCTTAAAATCAAACTCATTTGCTAATTTTCGAATTTATCTACAATTTTGATACATATCCAAAAAATTTACCCTTTGTTTTATTTGTGAATTTACTTATATTTGTAATAAAATTAATAGCATTATGCCACTAACATCAAATTACATAAATGAGACTCTTAATATTAGTTATAATCAATTTATTGAGATAATAAAAAAAATGTCTTTTCAAATGAAATTAGAGGTAGAATCTGTTTTGGAAAAAGAAATTGAAAAAAAAAGAAAACTACCTAAAGGCGTAGAACCTGCAAAAAGAAATGGAAGTTATACTGCTATGTTTGGCTTATGGTCTGATATGAATTTGAGTGCTGATCAATACAGGGAGAGTATGAGCAATTAATATTCTCTGACCTATGCCGGATCCACATCCACCAGTACCAATACCGAACGAAATTGCTCAATCGTTTTAAGCTTCATAAGTTCCCCTGCAATTTTCTGTTTATTTGCACTAAGTTCCTTATTTTTGGGTAGTTTTATGATGATGTTTTTCAAATGCCAGTTTTGAATCCAGGCAACGGGAGGTTCCTGTGGTCCCAAAACCGATTTTTGTAAAAACAAACGCAAATTTTTTGCCAGAAAATTAGCTGCATCATTCAGCATATCTAATTTTTTGTGCTTCAAGGTGATCATTATCATTCTCCAAACCGGAGGATAATGAAACATAATTCTTTCGCCTATTTGGCTCTTGTACAAACCCTCAAAATCATTTTCCAAAACATGCTTAATCACAGAATGTGTAATCTGGGACGTTTGAATAATCACTCTACCTCTTTTGTTTTTTCTGCCTGCCCGCCCACTCACCTGTGCAATCAATTGAAAACTTCTTTCCCATGCACGAAAATCCGGAAAATTGATCATTGAATCTGCATCCATCACGCCCACCGTACTCACATTCCCAAAATCCAAACCCTTTGAAACCATTTGAGTGCCAATCAGCATTTCAATTACACCATTTTCAAAATCCGATATCAACGATTGCAAACTGTGTTTTTTTCGGGTCGAATCATAATCCATCCGGGCAACCCTTGCTTCAGGAAAAAGCAATGCAATTTCATCTTCAACTTTTTCTGTACCAAAACCGCGGGTTATGAGTGAATGATCGCCACAAGAAGGACACACACCCGTATTACCCGATGAAAAGCCACAATAATGACAAATCAATTGATTCGCTCTTTTATGATAGGAAAGACTTACATCACAATTTTTGCACTGCGGCACATGGTCGCAGGTTTTGCATTCCAGATAAATGGAAAATCCTCTACGGTTCTGAAATAAAATTACCTGCTCCTTGTTTTTGAATGCTTGATCAATGGCCAAATAAAGCTCAGGGGTAAACAGCGATTTCATTATTTTTTTCCGCTCAGCCGTTTTTTGATCGGCGATAATGATTTCGGGCAATTCCATATCGCCAAACCTTTGTTTGAGTTCCACCAGAGCATATTTTCCCTGTTGGGCGTTCATGTATGATTCAAAGGAAGGGGTTGCTGTTCCCAATAGAATTTTTGCCTGATGAATTTTGCCCAAAACAATGGCAGCGTCTCTGGCATGATAACGAGGAGCGGGATCAAATTGCTTATAGGTATTTTCATGTTCCTCATCCACAATGATAAGTCCCAGATTCGAAAAGGGCAGAAAAATGGAAGACCTCACCCCAAGTATAATTTGATATTTTTCTTTGCTTTCGCTGCTATGATCTTGCAGAAGATTATAAAATATTTCGACCCTTTCCGAATCACTAAATTTCGAATGATAAACACCAATCATATTGCCGAAAACACTTCTTAATCGATTAATAATCTGCGTTGTAATGGCAATCTCGGGAAGCAAATATAGAACCTGTTTTCCTACACTCACAAATTGAGCCATCAACTGAATATAAACCTCTGTTTTTCCACTGGAAGTTACACCATGAAGTAGTACTACATCCTGATCAACATACGATTTCTTTATTTTCATCAAGGCATTTGACTGAAAATCGGTAAGCAAGGGCTTTTTTGCAGTAACCTGAAAACTTTGCTCTAATCGACTGATTTCGTTTTCGGTCTGTAGGAAGATACCTTTTTTGATGAGCGCATTCAGGGAGGCAATGGATAATTTCGTTGTTTTTACAAAAGTTTTTTTGCTCAATCCCTTTAGTCTTGTTTCTTGTTGAAAAAATGAGGTTTGGTGAACATAAAACATCAGTATTTCGAGTTGCTTTGCAGCTTTTGTAAGTGATTCAAAGAGTAGTTTCAGGGCAGCTTCTGAATGATAATCTGGATGAAGCTCAATAAAAGATTCATATTTTGGTTTATAAGCCTCATTTACGCATTCCTCTACCACGATAATTCCTTTTTTCATAAGCTTTTGCAAAAAGTGCATTGTTTTCCGACTTTTTGTAAACTGGGTTAAATCGCTGATATTACCAGCATTCTTATCCTTCAAAAAAGCTATAATCATTTTTTCTGTATCCGAAAGATCTTCAGAAATTTCATTTTTTGTAAGTACAAAATTTGTTTCGCTTTCGAGTTTTAAGCCTGCCGGAAGTGCTGCTTTATAAATATCGCTCAAATTGCACATGTAATAATCGGCCATCCAATCCCAAAATTGAAATTGGAGGGAATGCACAATCGGCACATTGTCTAATACTGAAATGACTGGTTTTGTTTCATAATGCGGGGTATTTTGATGTATGCGTTTGACGATGGCAGAATAAATTTTCTTTTTCCCAAATTGAACAATGACTCTTTTGCCTGGCATGCACTCTTCGAGCAAAGCATCAGGAACGCTATAAGTAAAGAGACCCGGCAAAGGTACAGGCAATATTACATCGGCAAAATAATGCATAACAAAAGCTTTTCCCAAAAATATAAATTTTCTGTCAGAATGAAGGTTTTTTAATAAATTTCATTATATTTGAAAGAATATAAGAAGATTCATTTAGCAAATAAATGTGGGATTTATGTTTTCAGGAATTATACTCATTATCACTTCTATCGCATTGATTCTGTTTTCTTCGCATTTTCTTATTTTGGGATCAACGTCCTTAGCCAAAAAAGCGGGCATACCCGATTTACTAACCGGGCTGATACTGGTTTCTTTAGGTTCATCAGCATCTGAATTGGTTTTCAGTATTTTATGTGTTCATTACAAAACTCCCGATTTGGCTATTGGAAATATTTTGGGAAGCAATGCTGCCAATATTCTTCTCATTTTGGGTATTTCTGCAACCATCAGATCTGTTCGTATTTCGAATATTTTTCAACAAAAAGCCATTCCTATTTTACTCATTTCTGTATTGGCTTTTACTGCGCTTGCCAATGACCAAATCATAGACAGAAATACTTCAGCCAGCATGTTTTCAAGAATTGACGGACTCATATTGGTCGCTTTGCTAATTTTATACATACTTTATCTCATTTTCCTTTCACAAAGATTACCCGTTCATAAAACTGAAATTATTCATCAGGTATCACTTTTTCAATCCCTGTTTTTTCTTGTAATCAGTATAGCCGGTTTCATTGCCGGGGGTGTTTTTCTTCACCAATCAGCAGTAATTTTTAGTATCGATAACCAACTTTCACAAAGAATCATTGGTCTTACTTTGGTTTCTATTGTTACCTCTATTCCGGAGCTGGCAAGTGCTATTGTACTTGCCGTTAAAAGATTGCCTGATATCGCTTTAGGAAATTTGATTGGTGCAAATATTCTGAACGTATTTTTTGCTTTGGGAATTGCATCAACGTTTGGCTCGGTTCATTATAATTTGTTATTTAATTTCGATATATCAATTGCGCTTGTATTCTCAATATTTCTGCTCATTTCAACCTATATAAAAAAGATGATGACCATAGATCGAAGTGAAGGAATTGTATTAATTATCATATATTTACTTTATTTATCTTATTTATTAATTTTTTAAAATCATATTCATGGAATCCGTAGAAAAAAAAGTAGAAGCTGAAAAAGAAACACCTGAGCTCAATGCAGCAGAAATGGTCAAAAAACCATTCAAGTTAAATTTGAAAATGGCTTTTGCCAAAGTGAGTGAACTATTGCTCAACAAAGGTGTTTTTACTGTAATCATTACCGCAATTTTGGGTCCTTTGGCCATCAATTGGGTTAACTCAGTCAATCATAAACTCGACATTCAAACCCGTATTGTTTCCGAAATTTTGAACTATACAGATAAAACAAATTTTGGTTCCTATGAATCCATTCTAAGAATCAATGTGATAGCAAAAATGATTGATGAAAATAAAGGAATTTTTGATTTAGAGTTTACACAGACCGACTCCATTGTGAAAATGATCCACGATTCGAAAGTAAGTTTGGGATTTGCCGATTTGCGCAAAGAAATAAGTTCTAAGGAAGAAAAAATCAATAGCTATCAGGTATTCTTAGAAAGAGATTCGGTGAAGAAATCGGAATTAAGTTCAGATGTAAATTCTTTAAAAGGTCAAATTAATGAAATCAATACAAATAGTAAATTGACCATCGCAGAAAAGAACTCTCAAATTGCAAGTATGAATACTGAGATCAAGGAAAAAATGGCCTTGATCAAAGCTTTGGATGATTCCAAGAAGCTTTATGAAGATCAAATTGGTTCGCTCACCTCTGCCCGAAATGAATTGGAAAGCAAATATGCCGCAGCAGAAAAAAAACTTACTGAAATGACCAATGAAAACCTTAATTATATCAGTGAGTTAGGCAAAAATAAAACATTATTAGATCAAAGTCAAAATGACATCAGTTCACTAAGAAATGCGCTCACGGAAACTTCCACCAAATTGGAGAGTTCAATTAATTTGATGCAACAATATCAAAATGAAATTACTCAATTGAGAAATGAAAATGACAAATTGCATAATCAATTAAATATTATGTCTTCCGAAAATAAATCAATGGAAAAATAAATAGAATTGTTATGGAAATTATTATCATCCACTACCATCTCAGAAAAGGGGGCGTTAGTTCGATTATCAAGATGCAGGCAGAATCGATTCATCAATATATGGAACATACTGATTTTTTCCTGCTCACTGGTGAATCTAGTGTAGAAGCCCCTTTTTACGAATACAGGCATGTTTCTGAAAAAGCATTGAATTATTTACATAAAACGAATTATACAAAAGATGAAATTATCAAGTTACGTGATGATTGCATTGATATACTTAAACCTTTAATGTATAAGAATACAATCTTACATATTCATAACCTGAATCTTGGGAAAAATCCAATTCTGACTTTAGCTGTGAATGTACTGATTCATCAAGGGGTTCGGGTCGTAAATCATTGTCATGATTTTGCCGAAGACCGACCCGAAAATATGCAGTTTTTCAAGCATTTTACTGACAAACTTGGGATTTCAACGAAAGAATTATTTTACCCCAACAAAAGAAATGTTTTTTACATCAGTTTAAATTCTGTGGATGAAAAAAGATTGCAGAATGAGGGTATTCCATCGCATCAAGTGCAGCGGCTTTTTAACCCGGTGAATTTTCCTGAAAATGCACCGGATCCTTTTGTTGCTAAGCAAAAAATAATTCAGACTTTCCAATTGGACAAGGAAAAACTGATTTTCATTTATCCGGTGCGAGCCATCCGCCGAAAAAATATAGCCGAATTCATTCTGCTTTGTGCTCTTTTTAAGGAATATGGCTGCTTTTTGATCACGCTTCCCCCCGAAAATCCTGAAGAAATTATGGATTATGTGGATTGGAAATTCTTTTGCAAGGCTCAACAGATTCCTGTCATTTTTGAAGCTGGTTTGAATATGAAATTTGAAACCATTATTGCAGGTGCTGATAAATGTCTTACAACCAGTATTCGCGAAGGTTTTGGTATGGTTTTCGTTGAACCTTGGATTTATCAAACGGAGGTTTTTGGACGAAGGCTTAACAATATTGTCCAAGATCTGGAAACACAGGATTTGAAATATCCGGGCTTATATGATCGTATTATTGTCACTTCCGAAAATCTGGATTTCGCTGATTGTAGCAATGATTTAAAAAAGGAGATTATCCTAAATGTATTGGAAAACAGGGAAGAAAGAAAGCGATTTTTGGAAACCAACCCAGATTTGGAAAAGCTTCTGGAAAAGCCCGATTGGGAATTGATCAAGCATAATCGGGATAAGGTATTGGATCATTTTTCAGAAGAAAACTTTTCAAAGCAATTGTATGCAATATATCAGCAACTTATTCAAGCGAAATAAAGCGCTTGTTCCAATACCTACCGGAATGAAGCCTACTTTTGCTCATTGCCCCGGAATAAAATCGGTGGTATTTGATATTTATGGAACTTTGCTTATTTCTGCTTCGGGCGATATTGACGAGGCTGGTTTATCGACAATCCATTTGGAAAGAGCGCTTCGTCATGGTGGGGTAAAAATTCTACCCCAAGCCGATTTGAGCAAAGTGGAACTTTTGCTCGAAATTATTTCAATATTAAAAAGCACCATTAAATCAGAACATTGTGCTTCAAAATCTCAAGGAATTGATTTTCCTGAAATAGACATCAGGAGCATCATTCGAAAAACACTCAATAAATGCAAGAAAAAAAACTGGATCGACTACAATTCTCATTTTAGCCCCGACAGGATTATTTTCACCTTCGAATTTTTTTCCAATAATGTTTTTCCGATGCCGGGAATGGTTTCTGTTCTCGATGCACTTAGAGAAAAATCCCTTCCTTTGGGCATCATTTCCAATGCACAATTTTATACACCTATTCTGGTCAACTATTTTTATTCCGATATAACAGAACCTGTTGATTTTGTTCACGGATTTGAAGAGGATTTGCAAATTTTTTCATACAAGTTCCTCCACGGAAAACCGTCCACGCTTCTTTTTCAAAAAATTTTAACTACATTTACAGAAAAGTATCAGATTTTGCCCCAAGAAGTTTTATTTATTGGGAACGATGCATTAAAAGATATTTATCCGGCAAAGAAATTAGGATTTAAAACGGCTTTGTTTGCAGGCGATATGCGATCATATCGACCTCGTGAAAACGATCCTCGGATTGCCAATATGCAAGCCGATTTTCTGATTACGGATTTAAGACAAATCCTTGAAATATTAAAACTATGAATATTAAGCATTTGAACGTTGGTATCATCCATTCACTCATAGGAAAAAATGATGGTGTTTCTATTGTTATTGATCAGACTATCAATGCAATGATAAAGTACATGGGCTTTGATTTGGGGAATATATATTTTCTGGCTGCCCATTCTTCTCCCCGCTTTAATGTGGAAACCGATGACGTATTTTGGCACAAAAATAAAGCTCACAAAGAAATTGTCGAAAGATTTTGCTCCCCGAATACAGAAGGTTTGGAAGAAACTATTGTAATAAATTCCCGATATGCACAAAATGTCATCGAAAGTTTTGTGAAATGTCACGACATAGACCTGCTTATTGTTCATAACACTTCACATCCATTGAACTTTCTGACGGCTGTGGGCTTAGGTTATTTTATTGAAAAAGAAAGGGAAAAAGGCGTAATTTGGCCAAAAGTCATTTGCTGGTGGCATGATTCTTATTTTGAACGCGAAAGATTTTCGAATCCCAATCCGGTTATAAAAAAGTTTCTCAAGTATTTGCCAGGAACTTATTTGGATGGAATCGTTTTCATCAACCAATTGCAATCCACCATAGCAAAAAGATATTACGAAACATGGAAATGTAAAAGCATAGAAGCCTTTTTCGAAGATCGAACAAAAATAGTCCCCAACACTACAGATATTCCTTGGGATTGGAAAAGTTGCGATTTCACTCAAAATAAACTAATATCACCCAAACTCGACAATTATAATTTTACTTTTTTCAAAGATTTGGGTATTATTCGGCATTTGCATCATATAAAATCGAAAATTGAAGATACAGTTTTTCTTTTGCAGCATACGCGAATTGTTCCCAGAAAAAGAATTGAAGTTGCCGTAGATTTTGCATTCAGACTTGAAAAAAAATTTGCATCAGAAGGACACCAAAAAACGATCTGTCTATTGGTAAGTGGTCATTCCGGTGATGAGCAAAATGAATATCGCAAATTTGTTCTTGATTATTTTGAGGCAAAACGAATAGAAAATCCTGATGCCAAAGTGATCTTTATTTTGGGTGAAGATCATATTTTGTCTTGCCGTGAAATTATTGTGGACAAAAAGTACTATAATTTTTCCGAAGTTCCCTCCATTATTGCTGCTCATGGCGGAATGGGTACTTATTTCAGTGATGTTGAAGGATTCGGAAATAATCTTCTGGAAATGCTCAGCAATGGTCTTCCAGTAGCAATCAATAAATACGAGGTTTACAAAACCGATATTGAACACTATGGTTTGCAATGTCCATCCATCGAGAATTGCGAATTGACGAATCAAATCATTGATGATTCTTATTTGTTGCTGACAAATTTTGCTCAAAGAAATCAAAATATTGTAGAAAATTTAAAAATTCTCGAAAGCAAACTGGATCACAGAATTGTGGCTGATAAGCTGGTTCCCCTAATTAAAAATGTATATATGCATAATATAACCCTGACTTAAGAAAAACAAATAAAACCAAAATAATATGGGAGATTTTCATCAAAATGGAGTTATTACGACATTACATCAAATAGGCAATCGCAAAATTGAAGACATCGAACTTGAATTGACTGAATTTTCGAATCAATTTCCTATATCACTCATTTTGCCCAGTTTGTTCTCTGAATTTGAAAAGCCCGCGATGCATGAAATCATCGACCAGCTCAGAAAAGTCCCCTATTTGCAACAAATTATTATGGGTTTGGATAATGCTTCGGAACGCGAGTTTCAAATTGTAAAGGAGTATATGAGTCAACTCCCCCAGCACCATCGGATACTTTGGAATGATGGTCCAAGGATGCAGAAAATTATTCAGCTACTCGAAGAACAATCGCTTCCAATTGGCGAAAGAGGAAAAGGACTCAATGTATGGTTGTGTTTGGGGTATTTTCTTGCATCAGCAAAATCGGATGTGGTCGCTATCCATGATTGTGACATAAAAACTTATGACAGAAATATGTTGGCTCGCTTAATATTTCCGGTGGCCAATCCCAATTTTCCTTTTCGCTTTAGCAAAGGATACTACTACCGATTAGGCGAAAATGTCATGAATGGAAGAGTTACTCGCTTGCTAATTACGCCTTTAATTATAGCACTGATTAAGATATTTGGAAATATCGGACTTCTATCTTATTTACAAAGCTTCCGTTACATTTTATCAGGCGAAATTGCCATGAGCGCCGACCTTTGTCGAACAATCCGCTTGCAAAGTGATTGGGGACTCGAAGTGGGCATGCTATTCGAAATTCACCGTAATCTTTCGCAAAGCAGAATTTGCCAAGTGGACATAGCCGAAGCTTATGATCACAAACACCAGATTATTTCGGCAGAAAACCCCAGCAAGGGACTTTCCCGAATGAGCTTCGATATTATCAAAACCCTTTTTAACAAACTTACAGCAGAAGGACAAGTTTTCAATAAATCGCTCATTCATTCTATTAAGTCAACGTATTACAGAATTGCATTGGACATTGTAGAACAATATTATGCGGATTCTGTCATCAACGGTCTAAAAACTGATCGGCACAAAGAGGAAAGCATTGTAGAACTTTTTGCAAAAAATATCATCAGAGCGGGCAATGAATTTATGGAAAAATCGCTAGAAATTCCGTATATGCCAGCATGGAAAAGGGTAATCAGCGCTATTCCCAGTATCTTAGAACAGTTCAATGAACTGGTGGAACTCGATAACAGACTTTAGCAAACCAAATTGGAACATTTTTTCTTTGAATATGTTCTTGTATCATACGCAAATAATTTTTTTTGTTACTTTTAGGCATTAATATTTGGATGTTCATTATTCCAAGTCATTTAATTATGTTATTGAAAATGTTTATTTTATGTCGGAATTTTGGGCTTTTCTCGGTGATTTATTAAATCCCGAAAGTATTATTCAACATGGAGGATTGCTCTTGTTGCTTTTTGTCGTTTTTGCCGAAACAGGTCTTTTCATTGGCTTTTTTCTTCCAGGCGATTCTTTAATTTTCACAGCAGGTCTGCTTACTGCAACGGGTGTTATTGATTCTCATATTGTAGTAGTAGTTACGGGATTATGGACTGCAGCAGTACTGGGAAATATAGTGGGCTACGCATTTGGCAAAAAAGTAGGCCCTGCTTTGTTCAAACGACCCAAAAGTTTTTTGTTTAAGCCCAAGCATTTGGAAACGGCGCAAAAATTTTATGATAAATATGGCGGAAGGGCAATTCTCATCGGTCGTTTTTTACCTATCATCAGAACTTTTGCTCCTATTGTTGCAGGCGTTGTTAGACTGGAATATAAAAGCTTCATGAAGAGCAATTTATTTGGAGCATTTTTATGGATTATTTCTCTTTCTCTTTCTGGGTATTTTTTGGGTTATTATTTCCCTAAAGTTTATGACTATCTTGAATATATTATTATATTTCTTATAATCATTACTGCAATTCCGGTGATAAAAACTTGGTATCAAAGCAGTAAAAAAAAGAAAACTGAAGAAATTCTTGCCACAACAGAAAAAATAAATCCTAAACAAGCTCAAAGTTTAGAAGAGAATGATAGGAAGGTTGGATGATAGCTGAGGTCAATTCTATGTTAAAGTAATCTATTGAAAATATCAAATTTCATAATTTTTCTGGTGTTACAGTTTATTTTGGATATAAGTAACAATACTTCGTTAAATTTTAAGCTGCAATTCTGCCGTAATTAATAAGTTCTTTGATAATATCGGGATTTTTTATTGAGTTCGGATCAATAGCGAACACGTCAAAAAATCGTTCAAGTAGCAATATGTTGTGATTCATTGTTTTAATATCCG
>Ga0316608_1000631_pt1 | contig 15734 bp, 12 predicted proteins | sample MIS2016152B_MG_FD_207673 | JGI IMG/M metagenome (GOLD analysis project Ga0316608, IMG submission 207673) | Microbial mat bacterial communities from Middle Island sinkhole, Lake Huron, Michigan, United States - MIS.2016.152B | ecosystem: Environmental > Aquatic > Freshwater > Lake > Sediment...
CCGCGCTCATTCAAGTTACGTTACCTGACGCGCATGGCTATGTCAATTTGGGCGTGAGTGTGGACATTGTGAAGGCAGCGGTGGAGCAGGCCGATTTGGTCATTGCTCAAGTGAACGCTCACATGCCCCGCGTGCCAGGCGATGGTTTTATCCATTTAGAGCAGATTGATTTTATTTTGCCCTTTGATGAACCAATCTTACAATTTGCGCCGCACCCTAACAATGAGGTGGTGGAAGGCATTGGCAAGCACGTGGCGGGTTTAATTCAAGATGGCGATACGATTCAGGTGGGTTATGGTAGCACGCCTGATGCGGTGGTGGCGCACCTACATACTAAGAAAGATTTGGGGATTCATACTGAGTTGTTGACCGATGGCCTGGTGAAGTTAATCAAAGCAGGCAATGTAAGCAATCGTTATAAAACCATCAATCGCGGGCGCACGGTGGCGAGTTTTTGCATGGGGACGCAAGAAAGTTACGATTATATTCATAATAATCCGTCCATTGAATTTAGAACGGTAGATTACACCAATAATCCCTTAATTATTGCTCGTCATGAGAACATGGTCGCCATTAACGGGGCATTACAAATTGATTTAACGGGGCAATCCTCCGCCGAGTCCATTGGGCGGATGTTTTATAGTGGCATTGGCGGCCAAGCCGATTTTATGCGCGGGGCGATTTATGCGCCGAATGGCAAAAGCATTGTCACGCTGCCCGCCACGACAGACAGCAATTCCATTAGCCGCATTGTGCCGTTGCTCAAAGAGGGCAGTGGTGTCACCTTAAATCGGGGCGATGTTCATTATATTGTGACGGAATATGGCATTGCATATCTGCATGGGAAAAATATCCGTGAGCGCGCCATGGCTCTCATTGCCATTGCCCACCCTGATTTTCGCCCCTGGTTGATTGAGGAGGCCAAACGGTTAGGCTTAATTTACCGTGACCAAGCCTTTATTCCGGGCGACAAAGGCATTTATCCCGAAAAATTTGAAACGTTCCGCATGACCAAAAAAGGGTTGGAAATTTTCTTGCGTCCCGTTAAAATCAGCGATGAGCCACTCATCAAAGATTTTTTCTATGATTTATCAGAGGAAAGTCTCTATCGCCGCTTTATGTCGGTGCGTAAGGATATGCCGCATGAACGGCTGCAAGAGTTTGTGGTGATTGATTACACGAAAGATATGGTGGTTTTGGCTTTTGTATTAAGTGAAGATAAAGAAGAATTAATCGGCATGGGCGAATATCATGCCAACAGTGACCACCATACCGCCGAAGCTTCTTTTACTATTAAGAATAGTTATCAAGGACGCGGCGTTGGCACGGAGATATTAATCCACTTAACTCACATTGCGAAAAAGCACGGCTTTTTGGGCTTTACGGCCGAGACGCTCTTTGAAAATATGCCCATGCTGAAGGTGTTTGAAAAGACGATGACCGTTGAGCGCAGTTATTCTGACGGGGTGTATAATTTGCGGATGATGTTTCGGCAGGAAAAGCGAAGTAAGAAGTAGGGAGGATGGTGGAGTCCAAATCTTTAGATTTGTGCGGTGAGTCAAATCTGAAGATTTGGACTCCTTTAAGCTGCTAACACCAAGCGCGCCACCAACTTGCCCGACAACATCACCATCGGCACACCACCGCCAGGGTGAGTCGTGCCGCCAACAAAATAGAGGCCACGCACACGCGGGTCACGGTTATGGGGGCGGCGGAAGGCCGTCCAACGGCTGTTGGCAGAAAGGCCATAGAGTGCGCCCCGATGCGCGCCCGTTAAGCGGGCTAAATCTAGCGGCGTAAGGTGTTGTTCGGTTTGAATGTGTGGGCGAATCTCTAGGCCAAAAGTGGCTAAACGGTCTAAAATGCGCTCACGATAGGCAGGGGCTTCGGTTGTCCAATCGTAAGTGTTGTTTATGGCGGGGGCATTAGCCAAAATGAACCAATTTTCATGGCCTGGCGGGGCATGGTCGGGGTCAGATTTGGCGGTGATAGCGACATAAATGGTCGGCTCATCAGGTGGGCGGCCATGCTCAAAAATGTCGCTAAATTCGCGGCGATAATCACCTGAAAAAAAGATGTTATGATGGGCGAGTTGGGGGTGTGATTTGGCTATGCCTAACAAAAGAACAAAGCCAGAACATGACGGTTCTAACTCCGTTAAACGGGCGATATGACGCGGCGAAATGACTTGGGGCAGTAATAATTTTTGATAAACTGTCGCCACATCCACGTTAGCAATCACAATATGACTATAAATGACGCGCCCATCGGCCAAAACTACCCCTTTCACCTGATGGTCAGGCGAGGTTACAATTTTCTGCACCGCATGATTAAGGTGAATTTCTACGCCAAGCTCATGGGCTAGGCGAGTAAGTGCCTCGGCAATGGCATAAATACCTCCCTGCGGATACCACACGCCTTCGGTCAACTCCACATGAGCAATCACATTCAGCGTGGCGGGGGCTTGATAGGGACTCGCGCCAACATAGGTGGCAAAGCGGCCTAACAATTGCCTTAAGTGGGGCGAATGGACAAACGAGTCAATTGCTTGCTGCATGGTACGGAAAGGGTCAATATAACGAACATCTAACGGGGAAACTTGAGCCAAGGTGCGCCAACTTGGTGGCTCATTATAAATGAAGGCGGGGCTGGTCAGGCGATAAAGACGGGCAGCGTAGGCCAAAAACGCCAAATAACCCTCCACGTCGCGACGGTCAAGTGAGGCAATTTGTTGCGCCATAGCTGCCAGGTCGCGGCTAACATTAAAGACCGTGCCATCGGGGTAAAAATAGCGAGTGCTTGGCTCAACGGGCTGCAAGGTAAGGTAATCTTCTAACCGCCGCCCGACACTGGCAAATAATTCCTCAAACACAGGGCGCATGGTGATGACCGACGGGCCGCTATCCCAACGAAAACCGTCTTGTTGAACCAGCCCCATTTTGCCACCCAGGGTAGCGTTTTGTTCATAGATGATAACTTTTTGCCCCGCCGCCGCGAGGCGAATGGCGGTGGTTAGCCCGCCAATACCGCCGCCGATGATGATGATGATTGAGGTCATAGAATGATGAATCCGCGAAGATGCGCGAAGGGAAAACAAGGAAAAACGTCTCCGTTCTCACTTCTCATCTCTTACTTCTTACTTCTCATTTCTCACTTCTGCTGCCACCGTTCAGGCTCAATCAAATCTGTGGCCTGAAAACCGAGTTGCTGTAACGTCGGACGCAACCAATCTAAACGGGCAATCACATGGAGATGGTGCGCGTCAGAGCCGAGGTAAAACTTTGCCCCCGCCGCCTGCGCCGATTGCAGGCCGCGTAAATAACGTTGCCAAAAAATTTCCCCCTGATATTGCGCCATGAAATGGAGGCCATAGCCAATTTCAATGGCGGTGTCATGCTGTGCCGCCACTGCGCCTAATTCCGCCCAATGATTTTCCGTCCAAACCATGAGAAATTGGTCTAAGGTAAACCCCCACCGTTGCGGGGCTTGGTGTAAATTGATGACCCAGGGATGCGCCAATCCATTGACCAAAGGGTGACGCGCCGCATTGAGCAGCATTTCATGTTGATGTGCCACAAACGCGGCCGCGTTCCCATGGGGCGGCGACTCGACCCACCGTTGTTTGAAATGATGCGGCCCCGCTAACACAAAATCAAGCTGACTCGCTTCATCTACCGTTAGCTTGATGTCACCCTGTCGATTTAAGACGCATAATTCCGCCCCCACTAAAACGGTTAAGCCGCTGGGTTTAAACCAATTAACTTGGCGCGGCAGGCGTTGAAAAATCCGAAACGGCGTATTCAAAAAGTAATGATTCGCTAGACCAACGACAGACACCCCGCGCCGTTTCGCCAGATAAAGCATGGTGGGTAGCCAGGCCAAGCCATGCGCGTCAGGCGAGTGGGGGCAGGTATGCACATGCAGGTCGTGAAAACGGAAATTAGGTGGCATGGGAATGAGAGGTAAGAAGTAAGAAATTTTTCTCATTAGGACTTACGCAGAACCCTCACCCCGACCCTCTCCCACAGGGCGAGGGAGTAAAACTTCCCTCCCTTTGGGGGGACTGAGGGACAAAATCATACTGCCCCGCGCCCTGATAAGCGAGGGAGTAAAACTTCCCTCCCTTTGGGGGGGACTGAGGGACAAAATCATACTGCCCCGCGCCCTGATAAGCGAGGGAGTAAAACTTCCCTCCCTTTGGGGGGGACTGAGGGGGGGGATTTTGCCTTTTTGCGTAAGTCCTACTCATTTCTTACTTCCGTATAACGGGAAGGTACGTTTCCCGCCGATTATTTTTGTTAAAAAAGACTTCATTCGGCCCATTATGCCCCACAAAAATATCGGTGTCACCGTCTTGGTCCACATCGCCCAAAGAGACCGCTTGACTATCACCATTGCTCAGGGTTTGCCCACTATCACTGAATTTGCCTGTGCCATCATTCAACCAAATTTGACTATTATTACTATTCCCTACGACTGCATCTAAATCACCATCTTGGTCAAAGTCGGCGAGTGAAACGGCCTGGGTATCCGCTTGACCTAAGCCCGTTGCACTCTGGCTAAATTTACCCGTGCCGTCATTGAGCCACACCTGATTCCCCTGATTATTACTATTACCAATCACAGTATCCAAATCACCGTCATTATCCACATCCGCTAGCGCAACCGCTTGGGCATCGGTTTGGCCTAACGTTTGCGCGGTATTCGTGAAAATGCCTGTGCCATCATTGAGCCAAATTTGGTTGCCTTCATTATTACTATTGCCCACAACGGTATCCAAATCGCCATCATTATCGACATCACCCAGGCTGATGGCTTGGGTATCGGCTTGACCTAAACTTTGCGCGGTTTGGGTGAAAATACCTGTGCCATCATTCAGCCAAATTTGGTTGCCTTCATTATTGCTATTGCCGATGACCGTATCTAAATCGTCATCCCCATCTACATCACCCAACGCCACCGCCTGAGTTGACCCTTGGCCAAGCGTTTGGCCGCTATTATTAAATTTACCCGTGCCATCATTCAGCCACACTTGATTGCCTGCATTATTATCATTTCCCACCACCGCATCCGCGTCGCCGTCGCCATCCACATCACCCAACGCCGCCGCATTACTATCCAGGTGCGCCAAAATTTGCCCCGTATCGGTATAATGACCATGACCATCATTTAACCAAACCTCATTGCCAGGGCCATTTTGCCGCGTCCCCACCCGACTGCGATTCGCCACAAACACATCCAAATCACCATCTCCATCTAGGTCACGCAACGCGGTTGACTCGGTATTTTCATTGCCCAATGGCTCACCACTCGCGGCAAACACGCCCGTCGCTTGCTTTCTATTAAACCAAACGGGCGGCGTATAATTATCCCCCGTACCGACCATGAACACATCCACCGTACCATCTCCATTCATATCACCGAGAGCCATATCTGTCGTTAAATCACGACCATTGTCGGGCAGGTCAGATTGTGCCAGAATAAAATAACCCGCCCCATCATTCAGCCACAACCGATTAGGCTTCCCCCCGACTAAAGCATCTAAATCATCATCCCCATCAAAATCAGCCAGCGCAACCATGTCCCCTCCCAATAATAACAGGGGATTTTTCAAACCTTGGCTAAAATTTCCCTGCCCATCATTAAACCACACTTGGGCTGTCCCATCTACGGCCAACATAAATAAATCTAAATCACCGTCCAGGTCCAAATCGCCCACTACTAAACGGTACATGGGAGTAATTGACGTAATTTTTGGCAAGAAATCACCTGCGCCATCATTCACATAAAGTTGTAACTTGCCAGAAGAAGTACCACTCAGCGCATCCAAATCGCCATCATTATCCACATCTACCATCTCCAGGCCAACGCTATCGCCCTCTATCGCTAATTCACTGGCGTAAGTAAAATTACCTTGCCCATTATTCAGCCAACCTCTCAACCATGATTCATTGCTGCCATTCGCAATTAACAAATCTAAATCGCCATCACCTTCCACATCACCCACCGCCACTTTATGGCCGCCACTACGGGTCAAGGTTTGGGCAAGGGTGAAACTTATCCCCTGCGCGCCACTGATATTCAGCCAAATTTTATCGCCCGCCACTAAATCCGTTACAACCACATCCAACAAACCATCATGGTTAAAATCCGCCATCGCCACATCCGCATTACTTTGAGGCCCTAACAATTGCGTCGGAAAAAATTGGCCTGTAGCCTCAAAATTCAAATAAAGCTGATTCCCCTTATCCGTTCCCACCAGCGCATCTAAATCGTCATCATTATTCACATCCCCCAACGCCACCGCCCAACCATTATTAAGCGCAACTTTCTGCCCACTTTCAGTCAAATCCCCCCCCCCTAAGGTGGCAGCGCGCAGTTGCCAGATGTATGGTTTTAAGGATGTGCCAAAATTGCTCTGGATGCCCGAACTAAAATCTATCATAATGTTTTCGCCTGGTTTGAAGGCTTTTTTAATCTCCAGGCCCACTAAAGTGTCATTATTTAAGACATTACCCAACGTTGTCTTGGTATAAAACCCAGTTTGTTCACCCCAAATGAAAATATTTTGGTTGACTAAATTTACATTTACGGGTTGATTAAAGGTCACTTCGGGGTATTGATTGCGGACTAAAAGCCCTCCTTGACCCATTGGCACTGTACCTGTCACCACAAATGGCTCTTGCGCCTGGCTCACTAGCCACGGCCATGCCCCAAAAATCACACTTACCATACAGATAATTTTAGCAATTTGTTTCAGTAACATTATCATGCTCCTTAATAAAAAACGGAGTCACAACGCTTGCTTTGTGTACGCAAAGCAAGCTTTGCGACTCCATACTTATAGGACTACACAGGAGTCCGCAATTATTTGCGGACAGCCCGCAAATGATTGCGGACTCCTGTATAAGTCCATCCCTATAACTTAGCCATCGGTCTTAAATTCAACGAACAAACACATTTACGGCAAATCTCATTCGTATCCAGGTCTAACTCCCGCCGAAATTGGACCGTTTGTGGCTGATTTAACAATTCAGGCAACGTATTTTGCTGAATATTACCGATTGCCGCATGGAAAAAACATGGCCGCACCGTCCCATCCGCCTCCACCACCGCCGAGACCCAGGGCGCATTACAACGCACCGTGGGAAAATCAGCCAGGCCATGCAAGGCCGCGTAATAATCATAAATACGACGAATTTTGGCGGGTGACTCCGCAATATAATGGGAATTAAAATCAGCCGCGTGGTCGCTAATTAACGCCTCAATCACCGCCTTAAGTTGGGGCAACTCCGCCACCATAACCTGCACATTTTGCGTCTCACTAGTCGCCAAATCTGGCCGATTAAAGGCTTCCGTCGAAACATCCGCCGCTAAAAAACTGATACTATCTAGTCCCAGATATTGGGCGGAAGTGACGATATTCGGCCAATCAGCAAAATTATGACGATGAATAACGCACCGCGCCGACAGGGGAAACGTTGGCGAGAGGGCTTTGACCGCTTGTACCCCCGCCTGTAATTTTTGATAAGCATTAGGAATCCGCCGAATGGCATCATGCACCGCAGGCGAACCATCTAACGACACAATCACCTCATCGGTAGATTGCACCACCTCATGGGCGTACCGTTTTAGCAACAAGCCCGTTGATAAAATGGTCACTTTCATGCCTGCGCCCCGTAATAAGTCACATAACTGAAACAATTGCGGATTCATTAAGGCTTCGCCGCCCGACATGACGACCCATTGCGTGCCTAACTTCCGCAATGAGATAAGTAATTTTTCTATATCTGCCACCGTCAATTGGCGGCTGCCACCCTTATTTTGCCAAATATCGCACATGACACAACGACAATTACAGCCGCTATGAGGCATCAAAATGACAATGGGCAAACTGTAAATGTGATGCGTTTTGAGCGTAAGATACCGTTTGAAGGCGTTGAGGCCAAGATTTTTATTGAACATGGGATTTTTGCGCGTCTGCGTGGTCTAAGATATGCTCAGTATATCAAGATTTAGTCCCCTCACCCCAGCCCTCTCCCAAAGGGAGAGGGAGTATCTTGTCTCCCAAAGGGAGAGGGAGTATCTTGTCTCCCAAAGGGAGAGGGAGTATCTTGTCTCCCCTCGCCCTTTGGGAGAGGGGCGGGGGTGAGGGGAATTTAGTTGTTGCACCCAAATCTTGATATAGTCATCCGATGACTACCTCAAAAAATTCATGCGAACAACCCTAATTTTATTTACTTTAGCTTTCATCCTGCGGTTAGCAGTCGTGGCCTGGTGGCAATTTGATGGCCTATATGGTCAAGATGCCTTTGCCTATTATCAGCAAGCCGAAGCCATATATCACTCCCCATTCATCTCCCCTGAGTCAGGAAGTCAGCGGAACTTTTTTTGGCCGAATGGCTACCCCTTGCTCATCGCGGGCGGAATGTTCCTGGTTGGCGTAACGCCCTGGGCGGGTCAAATTACCAATATCCTTATGGGTGCAATGTTAGCTCCTTTAATGTATAGCCTCACCCAAACCCTTTTCGCAGGAAACGCGCCCCCAGCCACCTTAACCCGCGCGGGCATATTGGCGGGTCTGATTGTTACGCTGACTAACCAATTATTAACCTCTTCAGTGGTCATCATGGCCGATATGGCCGCGTTATTTTGGGCCGTGTTGGCCGTCTGGCTATTGGTGCAAGCCGTTAGGGTTCATCATTCTACCAAAAGCCAGGCTCATTGGCTACTCTTAACCTGCCTATTTATGTTTATGGGCGTTACCTTCGCCCTCGCTGTAATAACTCGTTGGATTTATCTCTTACTCGCGCCCGCGCTAGGCGGCTACATTTTATTACAATTTCGCCGCGATAAACAGTTCACGTGGTTAGTCAGCCTCGCCCTGGTAAGCGCAACCCTCATCATCATGCCCCAAATTTGGCTCAGTCTCCACCGCCCAGGCAGCCTAGTCCACAGTTGGCTCATTGGTTGGCGACCCTACCATTTTTTCCAACGTGACTTCACCACCCTAGACGGCACCGCCCATTATCGGTATCCCATGGGGCTATTTTATGCTTTCCCCGCCTTACATCCGACCTATTTATTTCCCTTACTTACACCTTTTATCGCTTGGGCGGTCTGGCGATTATGGCAATCGCAACAATACGCAACCTTAACATTATTACTAGGCTGGGCGGGTGGAGTCTATCTTTTTCTCGCAGGCATCCCCTATCAAAACATGCGCTTTGGCCTAACCCTGTATCCGCCCTGCGTCATTTTAGCCAGTTTTGGAGTCAGCGATTTATTACAATATAGTAAAAACCTCACCCCAACTCTCTCCTATATATCCCCATACGGGAATAACGGAGAGGGCGCGAAATCTCGCCTTACGTTAACCTTTATAATTATCATCTCGCTCATGGGTATGGCAGGATGGTCATATCGCGAACTCAACATAACTTTAACAAATTTTAATCAAAGCAAAGAAATTGCCCAACAAGTCAACCAAATCTTGCCACCTAACGCAACCTTACTCACTTTTGGCCTCACCCTCACCATGCAACATTATCACCCCAACCACCCAACCCTAGACCTTTACTTTTATAACGAAGCATATCTAACCGAACTCCTGAACCATGAAACGCAACCGCTTTATTTATTACTTGATATATCGAATATTGAAACGCAATGGCAAAGCAAACCATTAGCCCAAAGTTACCATTGGTTACAACGTAAAACCCATTTAACCCCCATCGCCACCTATCCACCCTACACTTTGTTTCAGGTTACTCCTTAATGCCGCCATCATTGAATAAACTCCGCAAACGCTTCACCGTTATTATTACTAATTCGTTGAGCAGTCTACTCCCACAATTTTTTAACACCCTCATCTCCATTATCGTCATTCGCTTCACCCACATTGATTTATGGGGCGAATTTATCAACCTGCTCATTCTAATCAACCTCGGCGCGCATATCGCTGCCTGGGGCAATCGCGACTATTTATTACGAGAATTTAGCTTCAAACCGAGCCACATTATCCCCACATGGCAACAATGCTTAATGACCCGTTTATGGTTATTGGGCAGCTTTTCGCTCATCATTGCTTTGTTAGGCTATCCACCCACCCAAACCCTGTTGCTCATTGCTTGGGCTTGGGTAACGGTATTGAAACAATCACATGAGGTCATGGTCGTCTATCATAAAGATTTCTTATGGCAATTAGGGCTAGAATTAGCGCAAGCACTCTTTATTGCGTTTGGCTTACTTTGGTTAGGCGCAAATATCAACCTTAATAATTTGATGGGTTTATTCATTCTCGGCAACTTAGGGCAAGGCATCCTTTTCAGTTGGTATTACGCCACCGTAAATCGCACCTTAAATTGGCGGCAAGGGTTCGTTTGGGGCTATTTTCCCGCCGCCGCCCCTTTTTTCCTCCTCAACTTCAGCGGCCTATTACAATCACGCCTTGATTTATATTGCGTCGCCTATTTCCTCAGCAAACGCGACTTAGGCCAATACCAAATTCTAATCAACCTCCTGCTATACTTACAAGCCCTCGCCAATTTCATTCTCGTTCCTTACGTTAAAACGCTCTACCGCCTGCCCAACGACCTCATTTTCAAAATCTCAGGCCGCCTCTTCATCTTAGGCTTCGTCATCCTCGGCCCCGCGTTGGCCGTAGTTTACGCCATGCTTATCTGGCTCTATCATCTGCCCATTCCCCTCAGCCATGTTTTGTTAGGCGGTCTATTCGTTTGGCCGTTATATGGCTACACGACCATTATTTACGGCCTATATAAAATCAATCGCCAAACGCTCGTCGTCAAAATTAGCTTAGTGGGCGCGTTGGTCAACCTGATCTTAAATTTAGCTTTATTACCCTATTTAGGCTGGGTAGGCTCACTCCTCGCCAGCACCATCGTGCAATGGCTCATGCTAGGGCTTTATGTCTGGCAATTAACCCAAACACCTCACCCCGACCCTCTCCTACGTAGGAAAGGGAGTAAAATTTCCCCTTGATGTCGGGGGGATTAAGTGGGTTAGGCTTATATTTACCTACATCATATTTTAATAGCTCGCCATGCCTAATTGACCATGATTACAAAATCCTTCATTTTATCGCTGCTCTTTGGTTTAGTCAGCCTCTGGTTTTTAAGCACCATCATCTACCCCGCCACCCACCAAATAACCTCTGCCGCTTCAACTTATTACACTGCCAGCCACCTCCTCGCCCAGGGCCAAATCTCCGCCCAAATTTACGACCCCGATTATTTCCGCGCCCTCACCGATGACATTTACAACGCCAATCCCCCCACCACCAGCCTATTATTTTTACCTTTCGTTTTATTACCCCTCGCCACCGCCAACGCCCTCTGGACATGGGCGAATCTTGCCATGTTACTCATCATTATCGGCCTCCTCATTCACACCTTCGCCCCCATCTACATTTCGCAAAATAACAAATTGGGGTGCAAACCTTTAGGTTTGCCCCATTACAACCGAGTAAACCTGAAGGTTTGCACTCCAAATAAGTTTAATTTATATCCTCATACAAGGCACATCTTTTTAACCGTCCTCATTTTCGCCATGCTCTTTCAGCCCATTATCGCCAATTTTCAACTCGGCCAAGCCTACATCGCCATGACGTTGCTCATGACTATCGTAATAATAACACATCATCAAGAAAAACCCGCCCCATTAGGCCTGGCTCTCGGCCTCGCCCTCCTCTTAAAAACCGTCGGCTGGAGCATGATTCCCCTACTCATGTGGCAAAAAAAATGGGCTGCCCTCGCCTGGACAGCCGCCACCCTCACCCTGATTATCGGCCTAACTTTCCCTTTATTTCATCTCAATACGTGGCAAGCCTATTTCCAATTACTCCGCCAAACCACCCACTCCTCCATCACCTGCGTCACCGCCTATCAAACCACCGCCAGCCTCCTCTGCCGCATCTTCGGCTCAACCAATGATGTAACATCGTTTAATACATCCTTAATAAATTTACCCTTACTTAATACGCTCATCTGGTTTGCGCTCGCCATCTCAACCTTTATTACAACCTTCCTCATCTCCCAAAGCAACGCCACCGCCAGCCTCATGTTAAGCCTCACTTGGGCTATTCTCTTCGCCCCCCTCGGCGAGCAATATCATCATACTGTCATCTTCATTCCCTTAATATGGCTTTATCTGCATGGCCTTTCCACCAAATTAGAAATTATTACATTCGCCCTCATTCTAGGGTTATACGCCATCCCCCTCAACTTTAACCACGCCACCTACCAAACGGGCGGGCTTACTGTCCTAGCCTACCCCCGCCTCTACGCGGCCTGGCTCACCGCAGGATTACTTATTTTTAACTACTCAGCGAAAATCCGCGAAGAACGCTAAGAAAAGCGAAGTTTTTCCACCTGTAAATTTTTAGAGGATATACGTTTGGAGTCCGCAATTATTTGCGGGCTGTCCGCAAAGGATTGCGGACTCCGACTTCTCATCACCTAATAATTTACAGGTGGAAGTTTTTGTTTTTTTCTTCCGATTTCTTCGCGGATTCTCGCCTTACCCTCATCTATGCGAATCGCCCTCATTTTACCTGGCTTCAGCGCACACGCCCATGACTGGGCGATTCCCGCGCTGCAACATTTAGTCACCAAATTAGCCCAACGGCATGACGTTCATATCTTTAGCTTACGTTATCCCCCGAAAGGAATCTATCACTTTCAGGACTTACGCCAACACCTCACCCCAGCCCTCTCCTACGTAGGAGAGGGAGCAAAGTCTCCCCCCGATGTCGGGGGGATTAAGGGGGGTAGACCGCGCAATTCCTACGTAGGAGAGGGAGCAAAGTCTCCCCCCGATGTCGGGGGGATTAAGGGGGGTAGACCGCGCAATGGCGTAAGTCCTCACTTTAACGGCCTAACTCACCACGCCATCGGCGGTCAGGGTTATGGCCTGAAATCCGTTGCCATTATCGGGCAAACCGTCCAAGCCATTTACCGCCAACATCAACAAACACCGTTTGACCTGCTCCATGCATTTTGGGCAGATGAACCCGCCCTGTGTGCCATGTTCGCCCAAAAATTACTGAAGCGGTCTGTTATGGTCAATTTGGGCGGCTGGGAATTAAGCCATTTACCCCACATTGCCTACGGCGCACAACGCATTTTCTCTCGACGGCTGATGATTCGCTACGTTCTACACCACGCCCATATTATCGCCGCAGGGTCAGCCTATCAACTCAACCTCGCCCGTCAACATGGCGTATCACCCCATAAATTACATTTCGCCCCGTTAGGCGTAGATACGAATCACTTTATGCCTCCTTTACAAAAATTAAGCCTAACGCAACCCGCCTTAATCCAAATCGCCTCCCTCATCCCCGTTAAAAATCACACCCTATTATTACAAACATTACATTTAGTCAAAGCGGTTATCCCCCACATTCACCTTCATCTCGTCGGCACAGGCCCGCTAGAAAAGGAGTTAAAGTCACTCGCCCAACAGTTAGGCATAACGGAAAATATCACCTGGCATGCCCAAGTCCCGCATCTTGAATTGCCTGCACTCTATCACCAAGCCCACCTTTATGTGCAAAGTTCCTGGCATGAATCACAGGGCATGGCGGTGTTGGAGGCGATGGCCTGCGGTCTCCCCGTTATCGGTACGCCCGTCGGCCTCATGCCCGAAGTCGCTTGCCTGCCCCCCACCTTCATTGCCACTCAATTGGCCGCGCAAATCATTGCCATTTTCAGCAATCCCCACTTTTATCAAACCGCCACGCAACAGGCGCGCCAAATTGTCGCCGATAAATTCAGCCTCCCCGCCACCACCAACACCTTTGAAACCCTGTATCAATCAGGAGTGTAACTACTTTAGCTATTTAGGACTTACGCAGGAGTCCGCAATCCTTTGCGGACAGCCCGCAAATAATTGCGGACTCCTACCACAAATACGCCATTTTTGCATAAGTCCTATATTAGACATTATACCGATTTAATGATTTTCGTAGGGGCAGGGCTTGTCCCTGCCCAAAACAGGACAAGCACAAGGCATTACCCCTACGAAATGACCACAATTTTTTAATCGGTATAAACTCTAATAACCACAATGTCGGCCTTCATCTTGATAAAGTTGTTTACGTAACTCAACGGGAATAGACATTATACCGATTTAATGATTTTCGTAGGGGCAGGGCTTGTCCCTGCCCAAAACAGGGCAAGCACAAGGCATTACCCCTACGAAATGACCACAATTTTTTAATCGGTATAAACTCTATTCTAAAGCTATTTAACTCCTTACCCGATACAACGTTAAGACCTCATTCCACATATCTTGCCGCTTAATCACTGTAATCACAAAACCTGCTTTTGTTAGTAATTCTAACAATAAATCCCCCTGCCCATCAGAGGAAAGCATCAGCCAAACTTGACCGTTAGGCGCGAGTAAATCCGCTAAATTATGGGCAAAGCGTTCAAATACTCCCTCACCACGCCAAGCATAATCTAAATTATCCTTAACCTGCCCCTCATAAAATGGCGGATTAAACAAAATAACATCAAACCGCTGCCCCATTACCGCCGCAAATAAATCCCCTTGATACACCTGCACCCGCGCCTCCAGCCGATTGAGCCTAACGTTAAGCCACGCACAGCGCGCCGCGTGCGGGTTAATATCCACCGCCACCACCGTTGCCCCATGCCGCGCCGCAAAGACCGCCCCAATCCCCGACCCCGTGCCGAGGTCAAGCACATGCGCCCCCCGTAATATTTCAACATCTGGAAAATGTTGCACCATAAATTGCCCCGTACGAAGCAATACGGGATTAAACACCTGCGGCAAAATGATAAACGGCACGCCCGCCACCATCTCCAAGCCTAAACGATTATAACGGCGACTGAACAGTTGATACCGTAATTTTAGCCACACGCGGCTAAGACGAACTTGCCAAATTGAAGCCATCAGGTAATTCCTTGTATATTATTAGGAGTCCAAAGCGATACGCTTTGACCCACTTCTCAAAGCGTACCGCTTTGGACTCCATACATAATAACACGGCATTACAGTTACTAGAAATCGCCCCAACCATCATAGACCGACTCAATTTGATGATACCGCCCACATGCGGTATCATCAGCCCCATGAGCCTTCTCCGCACCCACCCGCAAGCCACCCTCATTGTCTGCGCCTTTGTCGCGCTAGGGCTACTTTATAGCCTCATCATTCCCCCGTTTGAAATCGGCGACGAGTCCCGACATTACGCCGTCATTAAGTACATGGCCGATACAGGCCGCCTGCCCGTCCAAGATGAGGCCATTGTCGGCGAGGCCAAACGCCATTGGGAGCATGAAGGCAATCAGCCGCCGTTATATTACGCCATAGCCGCCGCCCTGACCGCTTGGATAGACACAGGCAGTTGGCGTGAGGTCTATTGGTACAATCCCCACACCTCCATTGGCGACCCGTTGCGCCTTGATAACAAAAACATTACCATTCACCCGCCCCATGAGACATGGCGCGGCCATGTTTTAGCCGTCCATCTCATTCGCTTTTTCTCCCTCACCCTCGCCACCATCACCGTCATAACCAGTTACCTCATTGCCCTCGCCCTTTTTCAGGGCAATCGTTGGCTCGCGAGTGCGGCTCTCGCCGTGACCGCGTTTAATCCCATGTTTATCTTTATTTCGGCGGCGGTCAACAATGATAATCTGGTCATAACGTGTGTGACTCTTGCACTGTGGGTCATGGTGCGGGAA
>Ga0316608_1000632_pt1 | contig 15719 bp, 10 predicted proteins | sample MIS2016152B_MG_FD_207673 | JGI IMG/M metagenome (GOLD analysis project Ga0316608, IMG submission 207673) | Microbial mat bacterial communities from Middle Island sinkhole, Lake Huron, Michigan, United States - MIS.2016.152B | ecosystem: Environmental > Aquatic > Freshwater > Lake > Sediment...
CACGTTCTTGTTTAATAATATTAATTCTATCAGCTAAGGCTAACGATAAAAATATCATTAACGCCAAAAAAGTTAGCAAGTACAGATTAGTTTGATCAATGTATACGTTAGGGAATAATAAATTAAGCCGTATCATTGAAACCAGAATAATACTAATAGCCGCAATAGACCACCCTAATGCCAAATAGCGGGCGGGCTGATAACCTTGATACCAAATTTTTGCACTGATTAAAAATAAAAAAAGCTGAATGATAACCAAGGCTAAATTCAAGAAAGGAATGACGACCCAATAAGTAGTTAAAAATAAAACGCAGAGCGCGATGAATAAAATAAAAGTGGCTATATCCAGCAATTGCGATAATATCGCCGCTCTTTGCTTTAAATATAAAAAATGATTGGTAAATCGAATGGCGGTAAAAAGATAGCCAACCATAAAAACTGGAATAGCGAAATGATTAAAATTGGGGGAATTTGGCCACAGGTATTGTGAACTTAAACCATCAAAAGAAAAATGATATAAGCCTGAAAATAAACTACAGGCAATATAATATAAATAGCTGCGTTCTTTAAAAGAAAACCAAAGAAATAAATTATATAAACTGGCTAAAATTAAAAATCCAAAAAAAATTCCCCAGACAAAATATTCCTGCCAGGTTTGATGAATAAACGCCTCTAATGACAAAATAGTAAAGCCAATTAACATAGTCGCTTCACTTTGAAAGCGCATATAAAACGTTTTACTTTCCCCCAGGGCTATCGGTAATTTAAAAATAAAATACGGATAGGTCATATCACGACTAGAAAAGGGATAATAAGTGCCGGTTCTTTTACAATGAAATTTTGAGATTGTTTTATCAGGAATGCAAAAATCAATATGCTGCATATTAGGAAAACTAAGTCGTAAATACCAGTTGTCTATTTCAGGGGATTGATGGGTTATTTGAAATTTCACCCAATAAACATTTTGGGTAAATCCATAATTAACGACATTATTTTGTGTGGCGATAAAACGTGATGCCATGATTGGTTTAGTGACATCAGCAAGGGTTAAATGCCCTGTTTTATCTTCCAAAACAGCGAATTTTAGGGCTTGATAGGGCTGTTTGTCGGTTAAAGTCAGGGAAACCGTCGCATAACAAAAAAAAGGATATGTTAAAAATAATAAAAAAATTAATCTGTTAAGCATAGAGATTCACTCACTTAAAACCCTTTTTAATAGCTTAAAATTCGTTTTACTGCACAATATTTTTTAACAATTTAAGAAAACTAATCAAGAAGAAAATGAAAAACCGCCCTGCGTTTGCACAAAGGGCGGTTTTCGTTTTCCCACTTTTTTAAAGAGGGTTAGGGGGATTTGCGGTTTTAAAAATCTATTTTAATAAAAACACCTCCTCCAACGTTTTTGCATCCAATATCGCCTCTGCCCACGATTCCAGTTCGTTGTGTGCGAGTGCGCTGCATAGTGGTGCGATTACAGCCGCCGATTTTGCACTTTTTTAACAATAACAGCCAACTCTTGAAGAACGGGCTGTTATTTTCTACATTTTGCTCATACCGTTGAATTTAAGCAAACACCTCATTCACACCGACCAAATTAATCGCGGCGTTGACATCATCTTGCGTCACCGCCGCCGCAAGCTGCATTCCTTTACTAATGGACTCTTCAGGGGTGGCATAACTTATTCCCCACTCAACGGCGAATTTATTTGCCATCGCTGTTTTATTATTCAACAACTTATCAACCCAGCTCCAAGTTGCATCGTTTGCATAACTATGTGCGCTGTCAATCATCTCTTTTACCATCGACCCGCGTGTGGCAACGCCTTGGGTTAAATTAGTCACCCAAAACTTCACTTCGCCATCAGACGGCGCATTCGCTCCAGTTCGTGCTAAAACGTTGGCATACACAATTTTAATAAAATCATCATTGGTCATGGTGTCGCTATATCCAGTTACGCTGGCGTACTGTACGCCTGCATCATAAAACGAATCGGCAATTTGCGTAATGGTTTTTCCGGCTTTGAATTCGTCAATCCAAAAGGTTAATCCTTCGGCATCAGGAACGCGCTTGAAAAAACCGATATATAATTCTTGAATCCCTTTTAAGGCGGCAGCATCAATGCTGCTGGCTTTTTCGGTAGCGGCTAAATTGATACTGGCATCGCTAAATTGTAATTTTTCAATGCTTTTAAGGCTGTCTGTCCCATTTTTACCCACATTGTCTTTCACTGTTACCCCAGCACTCATTTTGCTGATTTGAAAATCTTTTAAGTTTCCCGTGTATACTGCGGTATCCTTGCCTTCATCGCCATTTAATTCATCATTACCTAAACCACCGGTTAAGGTATTATTGGTTTTATTACCGACTAACACATCGTTATTTTCGCTACCGATGGCATTTTCTAAGATGCTGTCAAAGGATACGGATAGACTTTTATAAATTGTTTCGCCAGCGTTGGATTTACCGACTGAACTGAAAGTACCAGGGTTTAAATCCAATCTAACAGGAACCGTGACTGCGGAAGCATCAAGCGTATCAATACCGTCGTTATCAACTAACAGTTTTTGTGCCTGACCATCCGCATCAGTTAATTTATAGAGCGTATCATCGTTATTTTGTGGTTTTGAGCCGTACAAATAATTCATCGCCAACCGATCATACAAACCTAAATCAGTCCGTTCTATGCCTTGTGGATGAGTGGTATAAGACATTAAGGTATATAAATCAATATCTTCGTCAGTGGGCAATACAATTTCATCTGTGCCAGGAGCTTTGGGAGGTTCGCCCGCATTATAAGTGCCAGGATGTTTAAAACCTAAGCTGTGACCGATTTCATGAATTAAGGTAGACCACGCATTACTGCCCGGCACAACATCGGTGGTTTGTTTAGCCGAGGCGGCATTATTAATGTACACATCGCCATCATTATCTGAACCTGTCGCATTAGGGGTAACGGCATAACCTAAGGAGCCATCACCTTGGTCATTATTGCCTAAATTGATTTGTCCATAACTGCTGCCAGTATCGGGTACTTCGGTAAAACTAACATTGAATTGGTCATTGAACAGCTTAAAAATAGTGCGGGTGGCGGTTTGTTGCTCTTCGGTAAACACGCTAAAGCCTTTGCCATTATCTTCTACGGTTGTGTAACTGGGCAGGGCTTTCATAAAGCTGTAAGTGACATTCACGGTGGAATTGGGTTCGCCAAAGCGATATTTAGTTCCTGCTAATAAAGCATCTATTCGGTAATCTTTTGTTATTTCAGGCATGACTCTGTTCCTCATTCAATGAAAGTGTGTTTTCAAGAATAGTTAAAAAGTTTAAAACGTCAAATGCTTGGAGGAGAGGTGTAAAGGCGATTTAATTTATCTCGGCAAAAACACCTCATCCAAGGTTTTCGCGTCTAATATCGCCTCCACCCAAAACTCCAATTCATCCGCACACGCCTTTCTCAGCTTATCGTCCACCCAGCTAGGCAAGTTCCCGAACCGCTTGCGCAATAGTTTTTTCAGCACTAAAACCTCGCCTTCTTGTCTGCCTTTTTGCAAACCTTTTTCTTCCCCTTCATTCCGCCATTGCGTTACCCAAGAATCTACACATTCTTCTAACATAATTGCTATCTCCTCTAAATTGGTTGCGGCTTTAAATGCGTCAGGGTTTTCCAAACGCATCGCCAAAATATGATCCACCCAAACCCTAAAAACGCGCTCTAATACCGGTGCGTGTTTCACCAATAAAAATAACCGCGCCACCTGTTTGGCTTTAACTAAAATTTCGCTGGGCTGTTCCAGTTGAAACAAGGTGGCTAACGCATTATCAATTTGCATCAGCGTTTCCTGTGGATATTGGCACTCGTCAATCAGAAAAAACGATAAATTTGGGCAATAGTGCGCTAAAATTTCATTAGGCTTTGAAATTAATTCATTGATATTTAACGGATATTTCCAAGCCTTTTGTCCACGATGCAACACAATCGGCATCACTGGCGGCAGTTTGTCGTGGGTTTTTAAGTGCTGACTTTTAATTAAATCCTGATACAGCAAACCAATGTAAGTCATTATTCGCACTGGCATAAAGTAATCTGCTTCGGATTGAAATTCAATCAGCAAATAAACATAAAGTTCCTGACTTCCCCAACGCACTTTCCAAACCATATCGTCAAAACGCTCGCGCAAATCTTCGCTGACATAATGGTCATTGGTTTTTCCAAGGTGGAAAAGTCTAATTCTTTTACCCAGTCTTGTTTGACAAAATCCTGTAGCAATTGCTGGATAATTTCAGGATGGGTAAAAATGGCTTTATAACTGGCATCGTGCGGTTTCATTTGCCCTCTGGTTAAAGCTTAAAAACTCAAGCGAGGATAATAACATAGTGCCTTAACAAAAAAACTGCCCTGTGTTTGCACAATGGGCGGTTGTCTTTTTTAAAGAGGATTAGGGGATTAGGGGGATTTGCGGTTTTAAAATCCACCCCAGCCCTCCTTTACCAAAGGAGGGAGTAAAGGGAGGCTCAGGGAATTTAGGAATACCTAATAACGTTTGCTTACTTACCTAATGTTTAAGTGCAGGAGCTGGAATCGGCAACAATGGCACTTGAGAGCCTTTTAAAATAGCCGCAATGTCGCCTTCATTTTCTGCAATCAGTTTTTCCAGTTGTTCTTTCCGTTGTTTGTCGCCATAACGCACCCCCATTGCGATAGAAAAATCAAACTTCATATTCGGTCTGGATGCCATTGGCAACACGATATAGCTGTTTTTGGGACTTTTTGACAAAACATAACCTGCCATTGGCCCCCATAAAATAGCGATGTCGATTTTTTTCTCGCGCAAGTCTTTGTCAATTGTCATGGCAGTATTGCTTTTATCATCACCACTCATACTTTGATAAGGAATCCCTTGTTCTAATAATCCGACCGATTGTAACCAAGCGGTTCCAGGACCTCGGTCAAACATAGCGATTTTTAATTTTTCTTGCTGTGTCAGAGGTAAGGAAGAAAGTTGTTCAGGAATGGTAATTTGATCCCAGCCCCGTCCTTTGGCAATTAACATCACATACTGCGAATGATAATACGCGCCAGTTGTTAAGGTGAGGTCATCACCAACAGGGACACCCATCACCACATCACATTTAAAGGCTTCACTGTTGGGCAATTCCGCTTTTAAGGTGTTTCTAATAAAGCCAATGCGCTGTGGAAACCAAGTGTATTCCAGTTCTTGCCCTAATTTTTTAGCAAACAAAGCGGCAATTTTATTTTCAAAACCGTCTTGAGTTTGACTAGAAAAAGGTGGATTTAAAGGGTCAGCACAAACCTTAAACTTCTCCGCAGCATAGCCTAAGGAACCGTTAGTTAATAAACAGACAGCGGTTAATAGTGGAAAAGATTTAACTACATTTTTCATATTAGGAAAGCCTATGTTTTAAGGGTTGCTGCTGCGGTTAAAGCGACTTTTAGGGTTGTTTCTAACTCGTTAAGCAAGGTATCGTTTTGACTTATTTCATCGGCTGACAAAGCCTGTTCAAGGTGACTTGCGGCTTCGGTTAGTTCTTTCGCACCTAACGTGGCAGCAATGCCTTTGAGCGTATGGGCGAGTAGCAAAGCCTGCGAAGTTTGTTGTTGTGCAAGCAGATTGATTAATTCTGGCATCAGTTGTTCATTTTGTTTGTGAAAATCCACAATGATTTTACGCAACAAAGTCTTTTTTCCATTCACCCGTTTCAAGGCACTTGGAATATCAAACGGTGGTAACTGTTCAGGTAAATCAAGCAGTTGTGATTCAACAGGGGCTATTGCAATGGCTGACGGAGCTGGTTTTTTTTTCGCCCATTTTTCCAATACTTCATAAAGTTGCTTAGGATCAATGGGTTTACTGATATGGTCATTCATTCCAGCATTTTGACAGCGTTGTTTTTCCTCATCCATAACATGGGCTGTCATGGCAATAATTGGAACGGTTTGATTGTATTCACGAATTTTGCGTGTTGCTTCAATGCCATCCATCACAGGCATTTGCACATCCATAAGGACAATGTTGTAGTGTTTTGAACCATTTAGAATTTTGGCAACCGCTAGACTACCATTGTCAACTACATCCAGTGCCACACCAAGTTCTGCCAATAACTCGGTGGCAATCATTTGATTGATTTCATTATCTTCGGCTAGCAAGACTTCAACACCACTTAAATCTGGAATAGATTCTGTTTCATCGTGTTCCATCATAACGGGATTGGATGGTAGGTCAAAAACAGAACTGATAGTTTCTAATAGCATAGAAACTTCGATAGGTTTGGGTAAAAAGGCTGAAATGCCAACGGATTCAGCATAAGACATGACCTGCTCGTGATTGAAAGCAGAAATCATGATAATGATAGGGGCGGTTATCAAAAACGGTTTTTGTTTGATTAAGCGCGTTGTTTCTATGCCATCCATTTCAGGCATTTGCCAGTCCATTAACACCAAATCAAATAAATCGCCCCGCTGATAGGATTCTTCCAATAAAGCAATCGCTTGTGTACCAGATGTTGCACTAAAGGTACGCATTTCCCATATTTCTAAGGTATCAATCAAAATTTCTCGTGAGCTGGCATTATCATCTACTACTAAAACTTTTAAGCCATTGAGTTGTGGTGAAGGTTTAATCACCGAGGATTTTGCTTGTAATCCTAATAAAACAGAAAAGCGGAAAACACTACCAATACTTGGCCGACTTTCGACACTAATTTCGCCGCCCATTAATTCAACCAGTTGTTTACTGATCGCAAGTCCTAAACCTGTTCCACCAAATCGCCGGGTTGTTGATTCGTCTGCTTGACTGAAGGATTGAAATAAGCGCGATTGCTGTTCTTTATTCATTCCAATCCCAGTATCGCGCACCTCAAAAATAAGTTCTACTTGTTGATCTAGAACATTGCCTTCTTTAATGGTAACGACCACTTCGCCGTGTTCTGTAAATTTAACCGCATTACTGACTAAATTAAGTAACACTTGTCCTAACCGTAAAGGATCGCCTATTAAAAAGCGTGGAACCGCAGGATGAACTGAAAATAACAATTCGATACCTTTTTCTTCGGTTTTTACATTACTTAAGGTTGTAACATGATTGATAACGGCGGTTAAATCAAAACTTAATCGTTCTATATTGAGCATTCCAGCTTCAATTTTAGAAAAATCTAAAATATCGTTAATAATGCCCAGTAATGCCGTTGCAGAAGCACTAATTTTTTGTAAATAATCCCGTTGTTTAATATCAAGATTTGTTTTTAAGGCCAAATGACTCAATCCGAGTACGGCATTCATTGGGGTTCTAATTTCATGACTCATATTTGCCAGAAAAGAACTTTTTGCCTGTGTTGCACTTTCAGCCATCTCTTTTGCAATAATCAATTCTGACGTGCGCTGTTCTACGGTTTGCTCTAGGGTGTGATTGTATTCTGCCAATTGTTGATGAGAACTTTTAACCTCCGTTGCCATATCAATAAAAGCAATGGCAAGTAAACCAATTTCAGTTTGCTTATCGAGGGTGCTGTCGTCATGATAGGTATTAATCGCCGAATCAAAATCCCCTTTTGCCAAGGCTTGGCTGAGTTTTGTTAAGCGGATTAAGGGGTTAGAAATGGTTGTAGAGATAAGTACCACAACAATTGAAGCGAAAATAATGAAAAAAACAGCGATGCCTATGGAAGTAAATACGGTATCTCGGGTTCGGCGTTTTACTTCTTCTTGGGAATTGGCGATTTCTTTTTCTAATTTAGCTAAACTAAAACCAATGCGCAAAATTCCCCACGGGCTGTTAAAGTGGATAGGGGTAATATATTCCACAACGTGCGTGCTAAAATATTTTTTATGGGAGGCTTGTTTTTGACTCAGTGCGAATAAACTTTTGTCGTCTGTCAGTTTGGTAAAAGGCAAGTTTTTTTTCGTGGAGTCTACATAAACAAGTCCATTCATATCGGTTAGAATACAATAGGTTATCGAGCCTGATTCTAGCTCTACAACAATACTTTCAACTAAGCCACTGATTTTTGAATAGTTACCAACGGCGACTTCTGCTTCAATTTGCTTTACTAAAATAGCGGATAATACTTTTCCTTGTTGCTCAAGATTTGATTCTATGAAATTTAATCGCCAATCTAATTCGACATCCCCCATTTTTTTTTGTAAATATAGCTCAATCCCTGTAAAAGTGACGAGTAATAAAATAACTAAACTGAGTGTGGCAAATAATAATCGAAAACGAATTCCACGTTTAACGGCTAAATTATTATCAATCACTTGGTAATTTGACCAAAATTTAAGAGGGTTCATTTATCGTTACAATTGACAATAGTATTAACAGAATCCAAAGCATATTTATTAAGCGTCATCCCTAATTGCTCGACAATACACAAATTCAAACTAATTTCAGAGCCGAGTGGGCGTTGTATATGGGTAGTAAGATTTTTATTTTCCAGTAACATAAGAATCATATTAGCCACCTGCCTACCAATCACAGCGTCATCGGCTGAGACAGCTAAAACAGCACCATATTTGATGTAAATATTACTATAGGCATAGACGGGTTTTTTTTGTTGTTTTGTGGCTCGAAGAATTTGCTCAATAGTGTCTTTACTGTTAAAGGCAACTGGGTCAGAAATCATCCAAAATAAATCAACTTTTCCCAGTAATTCATCAAGGGCTGTTTTAATTTCTTCTTTAGAGGTATTTGCACCAATTTCCTGAGCAATAAGCTGCATATTGAAAGTCGAGGTTTTTTGTTTAATGGCTTCTACATATTCTTGATTGACTTCATTACTGTAAAACAAGCCAATTTTTTGGATATTGGGGAAAATATCTCGCAAAATCATTAGCTCTTGTTCGGGGGATAATTCATTAGTCACGCCGTAAGTTTTGTCATTGGCTCCTAAGCGTTGCCAATTAATGGCGGCTGAAAAAAACAAAGGAATTTCTTTTGTGCGCTCCTTTGCTAAAAGATAGGCTCTACTACCGATGCAATAAATAGCACTTGGCTCTTCGACTTGAATAAGCTTTTCAAGATGAGACTCAGTATCTGTATTATTGAATTCTGCCATATTTAGTTCAACTAATTTGTAATGCTCTTTTTTCAAAACGGTTGAAAATTCAGCGGCCATTTGTCGATAACGCGGCAAGGAACTGTCTGTGTTGATAATCAACACTTTATTTTGTTGAGCAAAACCAATATTGACAAAGAGTGAGGTCAATAAAATGAGTATTTTATAAAAATTTATCATTTCACAGTCCATCCGTCTAAGCCTAACAAATTTAAGATTTTTTCACCAGTATCACTGTCTGACATTTTTTGTAAAATTTCAAGTGCTTGCATTTGTTTTTTATTGGTTTTTTCTGAGATAGCCACTACTAAAAAATAGTTTTTTTCAGTCGTTCCGAGTGTATGCAGTTGTTGATATTGCGGGGGATTAAGCGATGCTAATCGATTTAAACTACCTTCAGTGCAAAGAGCTGCCGATGCTGTGCCATACCCTACTCCCATTAGCGCGTCCATGTCCCGCGTGACTTTGAACATTTTAAAACCTTCAGTCACCGCTTTGTTTTTTGCACCGACTATTTTTTCTAATACACTGTGGGTATAGGTTTCATTACTGGCACTTGCAATAACGGCATTTTTGAGCATTCCAATATCAGACAATTCCTTTTTTGTGACAAGCATTTTGCTTTGTGTGGTACTTCCTTTATAAGTACCTAATAATGCAATTTTAAGTAAGGCACGTCGTTGTAATATTTCAAAATACCAACTTGATAATAAATAAACATCGCATTTTTTTTGTTTAATATTATCTTCAAAAACTTTAGCATCATCAAAGGGTTGAAAACTAAATTCCCCCGCTTTAGACAATAAATCATCAAAACTTGTTCTTAATGTAGCAAAATTATCGATATTGGTTTCAGGATTATAAAAACAAAGCGTTGTTCCAGCACGCACACCACTGCTCCAACAAAGACTTGTGATGGATAAATACAAGATGAAAAATAAAGGGGGAAATCGCTTCATATTTGGGCTAGTGTAATTAAATTGTCATTCAGCTCTAAAAAAAAGAGTACATGATGAACACAATATCAGCAAAATTTACGGATAACTAGCGTTCCTCAAAGAGAGTAAGGATTATAGCTACAGCGACTATTTGAAACAACAATCAAAAGATAAATAAATAAAAGTAACCCACTGGAACCTAGTGTAACCTGAGCATTAACACTAATGCAACTGAGTTTTTTTGTGTTTGATGATTGTTTTTGTCTTTGTAATTCACAAAATTTAAACTTTTTTACTTTTAAAGATGAATCAAGTGTTAGAGTCTATCATCTTAATTGTGAAAAAAATGTGAAAATAGGATAAATAATGACATCTAATTCAATCACAGCATTAACAGGTATCAATAGAGTTGACGCACTACTTGAAATGCGTCATTGGGGAAAACAATTAGGGCAGCCCTTTATCCTTAGCTATAGCATTCCAGCAGGAACGGCCTATTGGGAGAGTGGTTATAGCAGTGACAATGAACCTGATACTTGGATAAGCTTAACCACAACGCAAGGTATGTATTTTCGCCAAGCCCTAGCTATGTGGCAGGAAGTGACAAATCTTGGTTTTTTTGAAGTGCCAGACAGTAAGGGGTATGGCGAAATTCGGATTGCTTTTTCGGATGCTTTAGCAGGTAGTTCATCAGTTGGCTGGGCTTATGCACCAGGCGATACTGCCACAGCTGGCGATATTTGGCTTAATACCGAGAATGCCAATGATGATTTTCAAGTCGGGACAACAGGGTTTAGCACTTTGCTGCATGAAATCGGTCATGCCATTGGCTTGGATCACCCTTTCGAGTCCAGTGATACTAATCGGGCTATTTTAAGCTATCTTGAAGATTCAGAGCAGTATACGTTGATGTCTTATACGGGCTATAAGGGGGCAGGAAACATCAGTGATGGGCTGGGCTATTATGTTAATGTACAACCGACTACGCCGATGCTTTATGATATTTTAGCGATTCAATATTTATATGGCAAAAATAAGGCGGTTCGTGCAGGGAATGATGTTTATCATTTTAGTAGCACAGTTGGGGAATTAAAAACAATTTGGGACGCGGGCGGCATTGATACCTTTGATTTGTCCAATCAGTCTTATCCGATGAAAATTAATTTGAATGAGGGACAGTTTAGCTCGTTAGGAGTACGACAAGATTATGGAAAAATAGCAGGGGCTGCACAAGACAATATTGCGATTGCTTATGGTGTTTTGATTGAAAATGCAGTGGGTGGAAAAGGCAATGATACTTTAATAGGGAATGCTGCGAATAATTGGCTCACTGGAGGCGGCGGGAATGATACCTTGTCGGCAGGTATCGGAATTGATACCGCTAGTTTTCAAGGCACGAAAGCGCAATATCAAATTACGCAGTCTGCGGGAAAATATCAAGTCAGTGATACTGTGTTAAATAGGGAGGGTGTTGATAGCTTGGACGCGGTTGAACGACTCCAATTTGCGGATATGACGGTTGCTTTAGACATTGAAGGCAATGCAGGACAAGCTTATCGCTTATATCAAGCCGCTTTCAATAGACAACCCGACTCGGTAGGATTAGGCTATTGGATACAGCAAATTGATTCAGGAATGTCTTTAACAAAGGTTGCCGCAACCTTTATAAGCTCAGAGGAGTCACAAGCTCTTTATGGTACAAGTCCTAGCGCAGGTGATTTGATTAATGCTTTTTATAACAATGTATTACATCGCACTCCTGACCCAAGTGGCTATGATTTTTGGGTGGCTAAAATAACCCATCTTGAACAAACTTCTGCTGAGATTTTGCAAGGGTTTAGTGAAAGTCCTGAGAATCAATTGCAGGTTATTGGAGTCATTCAAACAGGAATTGACTATAGCCCGTTTTTGTAAAAACGCTGTTTTTAAATTTTTGACTAGCTAAATTTAAAATAATCCTCTATAATAGTCACTTCATTTTGGAGAGGTGGCTGAGCGGCCGAAAGCGGCGGTCTTGAAAACCGTTGAGGGGTAACCCTCCCAGGGTTCGAATCCCTGCTTCTCCGCCATATTTTGAATATGACATTTCACAATGTGTGATAAAACCCGAAACTGATAGCAGTTAGCGGGTTTTTTTATGACTAAAATTTAGCCCACAAAAAATGCCTGCGGGCTTTTTTTAAGTTAAACCAACTTATCCGTGGCATTCTGATAAGCTTGGAACAATTTTTCCATCTGTGCCTCATCCAAGTATTTCTCAGCCTCATCATCAATCATCGCATCATAATGGCGAGCTAATGCACTATCCGTTGGGCGTGGATGGCTGGTATGAGCAAGCATCATCCGAATATTGCTCAATTGATGTCTTTTCAAAATTGAATCGTCACCAGACTCATCAGCTTCCTCTTCGTTATCATCCAAAATTTCTTGTGTATCAACAATTTTTTCATACGCTTCCACAAGCTGTGACATCAACGCTTCATCAGCTAAATATTTTTTTGCCTCATTATCAATCATTTCATCATAATGACGACTTAACGCGCTATCGGTTGGGCAAGGATGACTGGTATGGGCTAGCATCATCCGAATATGGCTTAGATAATGCCGATCTAAAATGGAGGTTTCTTCATCATTTACATCGACTGTATCGTCTGCTAGTTGACTTTCAACAGGCGGTACAACAGGTTCTACAGGAACTTCCTTGATTGATTCAACTTCGCTAAAGACTGTTTTTTCGGTGCTATCTAGCGAAGTTTCTTGTTTAAGGGATTGATTTTTTTGCGCTTCACGCAACACATCTAATCTTTTCCGCTCTGCTCGAGTGCTTTTTAAATAAAGCAAGGTGAGTACTAAAGTTACTACGGTTATAGCAATTACAATTATAGGCATAACAATCATCCTTTTTTCAAGTTAAACAGCGATATAACCAAAGCCTCTTTTTACGCATTCAAGACTAATTAAAAAGGTTTTGGAAAACGTTTACATTACGTCCCTTTTAGCAGATGCAAAACAGGACGTAATAATTTCTTTAATTTCTGCAATGCTTATTCATCACCTGTACGCACCTCAAACTCTATTTTCCAACACGCATCCGTGCGTTGTGAGACCGCGTGTAATTCAAGGGTTCCAACTTCGGTAACAGCCGCGCGTAAATGGACAGGGACGACTTCACCGATTTTGTGTCCGTCTTCGGGCAAAGTGAGTTCAATTTCAGACAACTCTTCGAGTTCATCGTCTTGCCAATAGTCTAAGCGGGTTCCTGCGGTATCTTCACGGCGATTTTTAGAGGCAAAGAAGCGAAAACGCACAGGCTCACCAATGACCAACCCAAATTTATCGTCTGGCAGCTCCACTTCTGTTCCCTCTTCCATTCCAAAGGGGGCAAGACATAACGCTTCAATTTCAGGGGCTAACCCAGGAATTGCAGGCATCGCACTTTCAATACCGACATAATAGCAAGCGGCGGTTCCTCCTTTAATACGCACCCCTTTGCCTTTGCGCACAAAGCCATAATACGCCGCACCGCGTGCTACGGCTAAATCTAAATCTGCACCACTTAATAAGCGTGCTGTCGGTGCATTTTCAGCACTTAACCAGCTATTTAAAACCTCCATTAAGCGGTCTGCAAAGACATCGGCTTTCAAAACACCACCATTAAACAAAACCGCCGTAGGATGTAAAAAAGTGGCTTGTTCAGAGATAGAAATATCGCTTAAATCCGCCGTAGCGGTTAATTGTTTGGCTAGAAATCCTGCTAAATGGCGGGTAATCCCTGCATCTTGTGCATAAGGCAAGCCTGCGGTTCGCAATCCTGCTCGGGTTCGGCTAATGGGCCTGTCACTGACGGCAACTTTTGGCATAAAGCCTTCCAGTAACACTTGACTGACTTCTGTCCTGGTTAATTCTGCACGCAACGTGCCTGCCATTAATGATGAACCGCGACTGGCAATCACTAACGGAATAGATTCAAGTTCAGGTTGGGTAAAAATTTTCTCTTTGGCATCACGACAACTGTGCGTTAAGGCTTGTACTTGCCAGGGTTCTAAGCGTTTACCTTCTTTTTCGATTTTGGCTTTAACCGTGTAAGCCAACGCCAAATCCATATTGTCGCCACCTAGTAGAATGTGGTCACCGACCGCAACGCGGGTTAACTCTAAATTCCCTTCTTGTTGAGTCACTGCAATCAGTGATAAATCGGTTGTACCACCACCAATATCCACCACTAAAATAATATCCCCAACTTTGGCATGATGTCGCCAATCACCCGCGCTTTTTTCAATCCAACTGTAGAGTGCTGCTTGTGGCTCTTCTAATAAAATGGCTTGTGTTAGCCCTTCCGCCCGCGCCGCTTCGATGGTTAATTCCCGCGCCGCAGGGTCAAAAGAGGCAGGAACAGTGATGGTTAAATCTTGCTCGGCTAATGGGTAATCAGGAAATTGATGTTCCCATGCAGCGCGTAAATGTTGCAAATAGGCACAGGTTGCTTGAAAAGGCGAAATCCGCACAATTTCATCAGGCGCGTCAGCGGGTAAAATAGGCATTTTACAATCAACACCTGCATGACAGAGCCAGCTTTTAGCACTTGAAACCAAACGAATAGGGGTTTTTCCCCCCATATTTCGGGCAATTTCACCCAATAAAAACGCAGGCTCTTCTGTCCACGGCAAGGCTTTATCACCTGGGGTTATTTCAGCTTCATGGGCTAAATACACAAACGAAGGCAATTGCGCTTTATCTTCCACTGTGCCAGGTGCGGTTAATTGTGCAATTGCCATCACTTCCTGCACAATTTTTTCATCTTCCTCCGTACGCACTAAATCAAGATACGACAACACACAATGCGTTGTGCCTAAATCAATCCCCACAGAAAAACGTCGCTTTTGGGTTTTGTCAGCAGGACTGGCAGCCGTTGATACTACCGCTATCGTGTCTGGGCTAGCATCCGCTATTTTTGTGACAGGTTCTGTGACAAGTTCATCAACTTCGATTATTTGTGCAACGGCTGGGGTATCAGGTGTTACGACCAACACAGGTTCGTTTTCAGTTACCAAAGGTGCTGTATCCTCTTTTTGAGCGTTCTTTTTTTCTTTTGCATGACCAAATAAGCCACCTATTTTCATAGTTCCACCTCTGCTGGCGCAATAATTTTAGCATCGTGTTCTGCGGTTAATTTAGGCAAATTCACTTGCGTCACTTGCCAGCCTTTATGAATTAATTGTCCTGTAAATGGCGCGGTACCGACAATATGACCTGTTAAACGAACTAAGGTTGCATCAAACCCTTGTTGTAAGGTAACGTTACTGCCTTCTTCTTCTTGGCGCACGGTTGTTAAACTAAAATGGTCTTTTAGCACTTTTTTACAGCCTTCGTGAACCACCCGCGCTGCAATACCGACATCTGCATCACTGTACGCGGCCACATTTTCTTGAATAAAATCAATAAACCGAGCTTCTTTTTGTAATAGCCCTAATAATTGCAATGCCGCATCGGGGGTTGCTTCTCTTAAGATAATGGGTTCAGGTGGTGGAGCTTGCACGATTTTTTCTATTTCGATAATTTTTTCAACAATTCGCACTTCAGGTTCAGGCAATGGTGCAGTTACACTTTTTTTATTGCCACGCGCTAAACAAATCACCAATGCAACCAATAATACAATCACCGTGAGGGCTAAAACTGCCACCGACCCCGCTAAACAAACGTGCCATAAATCAAAA
>Ga0316608_1000633_pt1 | contig 15707 bp, 13 predicted proteins | sample MIS2016152B_MG_FD_207673 | JGI IMG/M metagenome (GOLD analysis project Ga0316608, IMG submission 207673) | Microbial mat bacterial communities from Middle Island sinkhole, Lake Huron, Michigan, United States - MIS.2016.152B | ecosystem: Environmental > Aquatic > Freshwater > Lake > Sediment...
TACTTGCGCCCAACCCGTTAGCCCTGGTTTAACCACTAGACGCGCCCGATAAAAGGGAATTTCTTCTTCTAATTTGCTGACAAATTCAGGCCGTTCGGGGCGGGGGCCGATGAGGTGGATTTCACCTCGTAAGACGTTCAAAATTTGCGGCAGCTCATCTAAGCGGGAGTCGCGCAGAAAACGCCCGACGCGGGTGACGCGGTCGTCGTTTTGCGTGGCCCATTTAGCTCCTGTAGTTTGTTCGGCATCGGTTCGCATGGAACGAAATTTAATAAGCTTAAAGAGTTGGCCGCCTTTGCCTGAACGGGTTTGAAAATAAAAGATGGGGCCAGGGGAATCCAGTTTGATGAGTAGGGCGATAATGGGTCCAAAAAGGAGGAAAAATACCCCTGCGATTAATGCAAAACTCCAATCAACTAGGCGGGTAAAAGCGTAATAAATGATAGCAGGTCGTCCGCCCGTGACTTCAATTGGGAGTAACCAATCATTACGCACATGCTCAACAGGGACGCGCCCCGTAAGGGTTTCGTAAAGTGTGGGCATTTGGATAATGGATAGCCCTGCCGCTTGGCAATCTAGCAAGAGTTGAAAGGTTTCGGCCCGTAATTGGTGAGGCAAGGCGTAAATAATGGCATCAGCTTGATATTCATGAGCTAATTGTAATATATCGCTGGTTTGACCAATAATAGGTAAGTTAGCGACATAACCTTTTTGTTTATCGGGGTCATTATCTATAAAACCGAGTAGGTGAAAGTGGGCTTGGGCCTCACTTTGAATGGCAGAGGCTAAGGTTTGCCCCGCCCAACCTGCGCCAATGATGAGTAGCCGTTGACGGAAGGCTTCTTGTCCCACAATTTTACTATAGCCCCACCGCCATAGATTTGTGCCAACAAAGGTTAACATTAAGGCATATAATAAAGGTAAACGGGGCAAAGCAATCACATACGCTTTCACGAAGAAGATAAGTAAATAGGCTAGTAAAATAATGGTTGTGACTGCTGCCAAGCGGAAAAATATTTGGGTATGTTGGGTGGTGAGTTTGAAATGATACAAGTCGAATAGCCATGAGAGGGCTAACCAAACCGTTATCAAGACAGCGATCCAATTATCGTTATAAACTATAAAATCTAAGGTAAATGATTCAGGGCGGGTGAAACTCCACAGCCATAAGGCCCCGCCACAAGACATAGCAATGACAAAAACATCGCCTAAAAATAACAGCATTTTACGCTCAACTAGGGTCGGGCGTAAATTTGTTCCCCAGCGGATGGGCGACGCGGGGGCTAAAAGCATGGGTTTATTATCAGTAACAGCCATTTCTCTCCTCCAAAAGATTAGGATGCTAATACTATAGGCACAAACTCCTTTTTTCGCAAAAAATAGCTATTTGAGTAATTACTTCTGCAATATCATATATTGCTTTAGTTTTCGCTACAAGATGGCGAAATAAACTTATTCATAACTATGATAAAGATTTGCCACACGATTTACCATGCCAGTTAGCGTAAACTCAGCTTGAACACGTTGACGGGCATATTCTCCCATTTGTAAACGTAAATCATTGTTCTGCAATAAGTTAGCAATAGCTTCACCCAAAGCAAATGCGTTAGCTGGGGGAACTAGCAAACCTGTTTTTTCATGTTGATTGACATAGCTAACACCCGTTGATAAGGTTGTGGCTATAACAGGCTTTCCACAAGCCATTGCTTCAAGCTGAACAATACCAAATTGTTCACTATTAGCAACTGATGGCAGCACAAATACATCACAAGCTTTATAAAGAGCAACTAAGTTAGTTTCATCTTGTGGTGGTAAAAAAGTGATAGATAATTCACTAGCCATTTGTCTTAACTTACTCTCTAAAGGCCCATTACCTACAATGACCAAATGAGCATGAGGTACATAACGCATTGCTTCAATGAGATACTCTACCCCTTTGTAATAAACCAATCGGCCTACAAATAAAATAAGGGGTGTGCCGTAAAGTTGGCGAAACTGTTGAGCTAAAGCGATGGAATCAGATGTTTGCTTAAAACGGTCAATATTCACGCCATAATGTACCACTCTACATTTTTCTCTTACTTCAGGTAAAAATTTCGAGCTGGTGATATGGTTAGGTGTGGCTACGATAATGCAATCGGCTAATCGTAAAGTATAACGTATTAAGGGGGCATACAAAATATAAAATAATTTTTGACGGATAATGTCACTATGCCATGATATAAACAAATGCTTAAAATTATGTTTGCTTTTCAAGGCGAGATAGGCTAAATCGCCTAATGGAAATGGCTCATGAAGATGAAATACATCAGCCTTTCTATTGGCTAGTTCTGTAATATAAGATGGGCTAATAGGAAGTGACAATATTTTAGCAAGGCTACTGGTATAGGTCACTGGAACATTATTTATGAGGGTGGATTCAGTACGCGCTTGGGAGTTACAAACTAGCACTTCTGTTTCATAGTGCAACGAATTTACCAAGCCCTCAGCTAATTGCTGAACAATGGTTTCTATGCCGCCAATATGGGGGAAATAAGCTTTATTAACTTGGAGAATTTTCATGAGATTGAAGATCTGATATTACAGGTTGTTTTTGTTTTACTAAAGCACTAGATAAAGCAAAGGGTAGCCAAAACATTACATTTGTTAAAGTGCTAAGAAATAATGAAGCAAAAATTGCAACCATTACTGCACTATGAAGTTGAGGATAGCGCAATGACCGCCGCCAAGAAACAATGAGTAGTAAGGAAAATAAAGAAAATCCTATGAGGCCAGTGCCACCAGAGACCTCTAAGAAAATATTATGAGAGGCTTGTCCAATAGCTGAATGGGCAGTCATGTTGCCTACCCCAACACCTAGTAAAGGATATTGTAAGGTAAGCCATACGGCTTCTTGCAAAAGAAATAGACGAGGCAGTGAGGAACGTTCTTCTATTACCCCACGACTTTGGAAAATAAAGAAAAATACAACGATAATTAGCAAAGTTATGCTAAGTCGAGTAAAAGAAATTCGTTTTCCTTGGTTATAGAAAATAAGCATGTATCCTAATAATAGGACTAAGGCAACAATGGCCCCCCTAGAAAAAGTTAATAAAATGGCCGCAATCAAACATAACAACATAATTAGGTAATATTTTCTATATCTAAAATAAGTTGGATTAAGTAAACGAACATAAACAATAGATATACCTAATAACAGGTATACAGCAAAAACATTAGGGTCAGTTAAAAAGGAACTTACTCGTAACCATTCTTTGTTATTCATAACAGTTGTGAAATACCCTCCATTCAAACTAACTAACCCCATAGAAAGTGTACCATTTTGCAAAAATAGAAATTCTTGTATAAAAGCTGTCAGTGAACCAAGTAAGGCAGTCCCTATAATAGCATTAAGAACTTGTTGCATTTGGGCTGTACTACGTACAAACACTGGCGTAATCCAAATCAATGCCACTCCTCGTATAATAGCAACCAAAAACGTAATAAAAAGACCAAAATCTTTTACTATAAAATTCCCTAGCAGAGCCACAATAATAAATCCAGAAATTAAAATATGCTCTATGCGGACTTTTAGCCGACCTCGCATAAAGGTTTTTATTACGCTTGTTCCAACCAATAGCAAAAGTAAAATATTGGGCCAACTAAATGCCCCACCTGCTGATTTAGCTCCAAATGTTACGGAAACTCCATAAAACAGGGTAGAATAAATGAATAAGATATACAATTTCATAGATAGGGCATCAAAATGCTGTATAACTTTTCAGCAATAACCTCTCTTGAGTAGTGGCGAGCTAAGGAAATACGTGCTATTTGTTTTTCAGATGTTTCCACAGTGGCTAGAGAATTTGCAGCATCAAGAAAATCCTGCTCGTTGGAACATAAATAAAGTAATGAACGAAACTCTTCAGGATAATTGGGTAAAGGTGAGGATAAAATAGCTTTACCTGTAGCTAAACATTCGTAAATTTTAGCAGGAATAACTCCTTGCATAAAAGGTGTATCAGGATAATAAGGTAACAAAAGTGCTTGATAAGGGGCGATGGTTTCAGCTAATTTATCAGGAGTTACAGGTGGCAAAAGACGCACATTCACCGGCCACGGATTGGGAACAGTTCCTACCACTGAGCCGATGAGCGTGACATCAAAACCTGACGAAGCCAATTTTTGGATAACTTGCCAATTAAGGTGTTGATGAATACTACCAAAATAACATAATGTATTTGGCCTAACTTGTTGTTGATTAGCTTGAGTAAAAAATTGAGCATCAACGCCATGATGAATTTGGTACACTTTAGGGTGTAAGGCCGCATATTGCTGGAATAAAAAAAGAGAATCAGTTAATACAACGTCTGTTTGCCCTAATAATTGAGTTTCTATCTCTTGAAGGTAGGACGGTGCATCTGGATGACCATAAAAATTGGTGGCGCAATCATAGATAACTGTGGCGGGCTTTAGTTCTTTAATTATGGAAAGAGAGGTAGTCGTTGGGATATAAGTCCAAAAAATAACCTTTTCAGTCAATCCCAATTTTTTCAGTCGCTTTATCAGGAGAGGAATAAAAAACCATTGGTTGATTTTCTGGTTTAAACCACGTCCTGGTGGAAGAGTCAACGGTGAAACAATTTTAACGCCATCAGAAATAGGATTTCTTAATCGGGCTGAGGTTGGAGTACTCCAGCGGCGAATACGAGTGATAATCCGTTGCCAATCTTTAAAAGCAAGCGAACGAAATCCTGTGTTTTCAACAAAAAACACTTCGGCATATTTTGACATTATGGTGGCAAAAACTTGATGCCTTTGCCAAGGGAAGTCCCAATCAATGTTGGGTAAGACAACTACAGTTGACTTCATCCTTATCTCCAAACCATTATCTTTATTAAAGTAAATAAATATCTTTGCCAGTTATGAATAAGATATGTTTTGGGCAATAAAGCAAATGATTTATACAAATAACGTATTGCAATTTGCTTATGGCCTATCGCGTTTTCATACCAAGCAGCATCATGATTTGCACCTGCCCAAGCAATACGCGCTAAATCACTGGCACTAGGATCAGGGAAATATTTTTGGGTAATAATGAAACGATCTTGTTGGAAGCCCTGCTGCTGTGAACCTGTTTTAGACTGCGTCCACTGGCGAAAATTAGCTAAGGCAGGAGGTAAAATACGTTGAAAAGTAGCCCCATTAAGGATAGCCCGTAGCCAGTATTCATAATCCATACCAAAATGGAGTTTCTCATCTAGATAACCAATTTTATCTAACATGGTATAACGAAAAAATACTGCTGGTTGGGGAAGAACATTACCAAAAACAAGCTGAGATAAGTAAATTTTAGGAGGATGTAAACATTTCGAAACTTGGCTATGTTCATCTATCAGATGGCATGAACCATAAATAAAATCGGTTGTAGGATGACAATTATCTATAATTCGAAAAAGGGTATTTGGTTCTAAAGTATCATCAGAATTGAGATAAGTAATCCATTGGCCACTACTCCGTCGCCAACCTTTATTGATAGCGTCAGTTTGACCTTTATCCTTTTCACTCACCCAATAAGCCAACCATGGTTCATATTTACGAATAATTGAAATTGTTTCATCATTACTGCCACCATCAATAATGATATATTCCAAATTCGGATAATTCTGCAACAAAATAGAACGAATTGTTTCCTCAATAAACGAACCTTGATTGTAAGAAGGTGTGATAATACTAATTCGTGGCCATAGAAAACCATCAAATGTAGTATTAGGTAAACCTTGGCTTGATTCTGTCCAAGGCCAGCCCACTTTATCAGGTGGTGGGGAAGGAAGTTTTGTTATTGTTATCTGGGACATTATTTTATTCCTAAATAATACAAAATACTATCAAAAACCAATGTCAATTAAATTATCGTTTATCGATATAATATAACTTCTTCCTACAATATCTATTATAGTATATCGTAATCTTCGCCAATAAAGAAAATGCATCTGACGAATTTGTCTATATTCTATATTTTTTCCAATAGCATCTGCTGTAAATGCCAACAATTTTTTAATATAACCACGATATACATTTTGTAAAAGTACCTTAGAAGGTTTTGCTTTATATTTAGTTAAATTGATATTATATAATCGTGAGGTTATAATTTCTAATCCTTGAAAATGGAAAAAAATTAAGGGATATTCATTCACCCAAACCTGTCCATCTTTTACCGTAAGGGTATAATTATCAAAATTCCACGGGGCTAAATTAGCCCCTAAATGTTCTATTTCTAATACTCCTTGAAATAAATGAGGCCATTCATCTAAATATTTTTGGTCACCAAAACGATTGCCATCAGGTTTATCATAACACCATTCTAGGCATTGCTCGCGCCACCAATTTAAACAGACCAAGCTTGGTTTATCTCTCCTAAACGACAGCCATCCTACATTATATTTCCCGTGTTGCTCAATATATTTTATTTTTGGGGCAAAACGATGTGAAATAATTCCAATCGAATAGTTTTGCAGCGCGGTATAAATTGGGGCGGGGTCAGCGAAAAAGAACAAATCCGCATCCAAATAGGTGATTAAATCCACCTCAACCCAATGTTTCAGAATATATAGCGGTAAGGAAGGGGTACAAGTAAAATAATATTCCACGCGCGAGCGCGTGGGTTTAGCGGCTAATAGGGCGGTGTCTCCTTCCTCAAACTGGCTGAGGCTGATAAGTTGCATTTTAGGTAAATTTAAGTAACTTAAGATATTATAGCTAAATTCATCCATGCACAAAGCCCATAATTTAAAATCAGGACACTGTTTTTGCAAAGATTGATATAAAGCTAACGCGCGGGGAAGGTAATTTTGGTCAAAGTAGGTGCAAAAGTAGTACATTTTAATGTTACCTAATTAACTCACTTGTTTTTCAATTTGTTTATTAAGTACCTAGTTCAAAGTCTTAATAATGCTTTATCTTCATTGGTTAAGGGACGGTTAGCTATTTGACGGTAATAGGCTCTAAAAATACGGGCGGTCTTTTCCAAACTAAATTGAGCAACCACTTTTTTGCCTTGTTTTATTAATTGTTGCCTAAGATTTGCATCTATCCATAAACGGTGAATGGTGGCAGCGATTTCTAGCGGTTGGTCAGGGTTAAATAACAAAGCCGCATCCCCTGCTAACTGGGGTAATGAAGTGACATTTGAACATGTAACGGCTGTTTCGGCTAAAAATGCCTCTACTAAGGGTAAACCCCACCCTTCAAATTTACTAGGAAAAACCATCGCCCGACTGAGCCGATAAAGACACTGTAACTCTAAGGGGCTGACAAAGTTTAAGAATTGGACTTGTTGAGTCAACTGTAATTGGTGAATACTCTTTTCAATTTGTGGAAAAAATTCGTTCTGTTTGCCTGATGAAACCAATGGCACAATTAAGCCAAATTGGTCTCGTAATATTGCTAAGGCTTTTAATAAAGCAAGATGGTTTTTATGCGGCCACGTTTGCGCGGGATAAAAAATGAAGTTATCTGGCAGTGAAAATTTTTGCCGCGTTTTGAGCATATCATCAGGGGTCGGGGTTGGATAGGCCGTTAATACAGGGGCGCGAGGTACGACGATGATCCTTTCAGGCGGCAGGGTGTATTGTTTAATCAGGTCTTGTTTCACCCAATGGGTCATGGCAGAAACTAAACGGGCTTGTTGGCAAAAACTTCGATATTGTACCTCACGGTCAAGAGATTGAAGTGGGGTGAAAAATTGGGGGAAGTGAAGGTGTTGCAAATCATATGGCTCATAAATATTGGGTATATTGGTTAAAAAAGCAGATTGCCTAGTAAAGTGCATGACCTCAATCTCGGCTTTTTCTATTGTTCCATCTGAATGAGGTATAGGGAGGGCTTTTGCCTCTCTAAAATATTTCAACCGATACCATAATTCTTGTAACTTGGGACTAACTGCCGCTAAAAATTGTTGCTGTTTCGATTGTTTTAATTCTTGATAAGTGGGGCCAAGCAAAAGTTGACATGGGCCTTGTAAATAAGATTGTAACCATTCGTGATGATTTCTATAGACAAGGAAAAAATATTGCTCGTTACCATCCGTTAATTGAGATAAGCCACTTGCCAAACCAATCACAACTTGTTGGACTCCGCCTGATAAACCGTCAATAAATCTTGCATCAAGACAAATTCGTAAGGGAGTCATCATTTAGCTATATTCAGGGCTTCCCATGAGTTATGAGTGAGTAGTTCACGACTCATAGCTTGATAAATATTGCGTAATTAGCTTACTTGCTTTTTGAACGTATTCATTACTTAATTGAGGGTACATGGGTAAACTTAAGATTTCTTGACATAATTGTTCAGTTTGTGCCAACCCGTGGGGGCTAAGGGGAACGCGGTCACGATAGGCGGGTTGAAGATGAACGGGCATGGGGTAATGAATGAGCGGATTAAGGCCATGTTGCTTGAGATAGGTTTGTAACTCTGAACGGTTGGGGGAACGGACTACATATTGATGATAAACATGAGTGACATTGGGCGCGGCTTGAGGCAAATTTAAGGCAGTTGAGGCCAGTAGTTGCTGATAAAGTTGGGCAATTTCGCGGCGGCGGCGGTTTTCTTCATCTAAATGGGTCAAATTAACCCGTAAAATTGCGGCTTGTAACTCATCTAAACGGCTATTGAGGCCAGGCACGTCACTAATATATTTTTCTCGCCAACCATATTGCCGTAATAATTTGACGCGTTCAGCTAATTCAACCTTGTTTGTGACCACAGCCCCACCATCGCCTAAGGCCGCTAAATTTTTCGTAGGGTAAAAGCTAAAGGTGGCTAAATCGCCCCAACTTCCTACTTTTTGCCCATGTATCATAGCTCCATGCGCCTGAGCGCAATCTTCAATAACATATAAGCCATATTGTTTTGCTAAATCCATGATAGTAGGCATATCAGCGGGGTGTCCATATAAATGAACGGGGATAATGGCCTTAATTTTGCCTTCATATAACTTAAGCATATCAGCCAAGTGCGCGGGGTTTATGGTAAACGTTTCGGGCAGAACATCTATCAAAATCGGCGTAGCCCCACACATTTCAATGGCCGCAACGGTGGCAACGGCGGTATGAGATACAGTCGCAACCATGTCACCTATACCGATATTACAGGCGCGCAAGGCTATCAGAATGGCATCAGTGCCATTGGCTACTCCAATGGCGTGGGCTACACCCAGATAATTCGCAAATTCTTGCTCAAAGGCCGTGACTTCTTGGCCTAAAATATACCATCCACTGGCTAAAGTTCGAGCTACCGCCGCATCTATTTCGATTTGGTGGGCTAAATAATTGGCTTTGGGGTCAGTTGACATAATTACAAATTTGACGTAAGACCTCACAGGTTTCAAAAACCTGTGAGGTCTTAAATTTTAGATATAATGGGTTATATTTTGACGATAAAAGGCTAAGGTACGGGCTAATCCCTCTCGTAAGGGGACTTTAATTTGCCAGCCTAAGGTGGACTCAATAAGTTTCGCATCGGCGTAATAATCACCAATATCAATCCGTTTGCGGTCAGCAGGAAAGGTATGGACGGAATATTGCCCTTCACCTGCCACCTCTAACATTAAATCAGCCACCTCTTTCAAGGTAAAAACCTGTTCGCCACCTAAATTAAAAATTTGACCGTTGGCCTCTTCATGAATAGCGGCTAATAATAAGGCATTGACCGCATCATCAACATAAGTAAAGTCTCGTAATTGTTCGCCCCCCCATACTTGGAAGGGCGATTTTTCAACGAGTAAACGCACCCAAACCCCTAAAAAAGTTTGGCGAGCATCTTTAATCCGCATCCGTGGGCCGTAAGTATTAGTTAGGCGTAAGGCACAGGCGCGTAATCCGTATACATTGTTATAAAGAATATGATACCATTCTCCTGCCATTTTATTAATGCCATTGACATCTACGGGGCGTAAAAGATGTTTTTCATCAACGGGCAAATAATCGGGCTTGCCATAAAGTTGGCGAGTGCTGGCAAACACTATTTTTATATCGGGGTTATATTTACGGCAGGTTTCCAGAATGGAGAGTTGGGCGCGGCAGTTGATGTCTAAATCAGCGTAAGGGTCTTGCATGGAGTCCATGTGGCTGGTTTGGCCTGCTAAATTAAACAGGTAATCTTGACCTTGCACTAAATAACGCAAACTATGCTCATCTCTCACATCTGAAATATTAACCTGAACTTTGTCCTGAAACTCCACAATGTTAAATAAATTGCCCCCATATTCAGGAATGAGGCTATCTACTAACAAAACGTTTGCGCCTAATTCAACCAACCGTTGGGCTAAATTTGCGCCAATAAAGCCTAATCCGCCCGTGATAAGAACACGACGATTGGCAAAATAATCATCATTCATGCGATTTTCTCACATAGGTAGGTTTTATTAAAAGTAGGTTCATGAAGTAAAAATTCCAAATTGTAAAGAAAACTATCAAAAATCCGTCTTACCACAAAACCATTCTGGTTAAATAAGGTCATTAATTCTTGCTCATTAAAAATAACTTCTAGGGTAGGCTGACCATATGCCTTTTTGCGTAAAATGGTGGTAGCTCTATTTTGCAAAATAGGGACAGTATGAAAAATGCACCATTGCCTTGCCACGCGACGACTCTCTTGAATGGCTTGTTGATAACCTAGCAAGTGCATCAGAACGGTACCCGAAATGAATACGTCACATGCCTGGTCATGAAAAGGCAACTTCATGGCATCACCGACAGTAAATGGTATGGCTGAATATAACTGTTTTGCCAAAGCCATCATGGTGGCTGAATAATCAAGGCCAATATAACGAAAGTTTGGTTGCCAAAGATGGTTTAATATTTCCTGATTCCAGCCTGTACCGCAACCCGCCTCAATAATTAAAGGGTTGGCTGTACCCTGAGAGGTAATAAATCGAATGGATTCAACTAAGGCTAAAAAGTCGGCTCTGGGTTGTCCCGCATACATTTGTTGTAATAAAGGGGCAAAAGCCTGTTGTTGTTTTAAGGGAATCTCTGTCGCCGTCCAGCCTAAAGTAAGTTCTTTCGCTATCGTTTCGGTAATAATTTCATATTCGGTTGAGGCCGATTTTCCTGACCATAAATAGTGGATTAGCTTAAGGAGTGTTGTGGGGATAATCGGTTTGATAAGGCGTTTGATGGTGGTGAGTTGGGTCATGCTAAATTAACCATAATTTCGGCAATCCGTTCCGCCGCTTGGCCGTCCCATAAGGGCGGTACTTCGGCTGTTTTGGTCTGTCCCATTAAAACGGCTTTAAGTTCATGCTCAAGACGAAGATAATCGAAACCAATCAAGGTATTACTACCGACTTGTACCGTAATGGGGCGTTCTGTATTTTCGCGTAAGGTGAAGCATGGTACACCTAGATAAGTGGATTCTTCTTGAATCCCCCCTGAGTCGGTGATGATGGCCTTTGCTTTTTGCTCTAAAGCCAAAAATTCTAAGTAACTTAGGGGGTCTATTAAATGAAGGTGCGGTGCGTCAGCTAATGATATATGTTTGTGGGTTAATCGTTGGCGGGTGCGTGGGTGAATGGGAAAAATGAGGGGAATTTGCTGACTTATTCGTTTGAGGCTGTTAATAATTTGTTCCAAAGTTGTTTCATCATCTACATTGGAAGGGCGATGTAAGGTGATTAAAGCAAATTCATTAGGGTAATTGGTTAGTGAAATCTTTTGAGTTAGGGGTAAAAATTTTATTAAGGTGTCTATCATTACATTGCCCACACATTTGATTTTTTCTGGGGCAACCCCCTCGCGTAATAAATTTTCATTACCATCTATGGAGGGCGTAAACAATAGGGTGGCAATTTGGTCGGTGACTAAACGGTTGATTTCTTCAGGCATACGGCGGTCAAAAGAGCGCAGTCCTGCCTCAACATGAGCCACAGGAATAAGCAATTTGGCGCAAACTAAGGTCGCGGCCACTGTTGAGTTCACATCACCATAAACCATGACCCAATCAGGTTGTTGCTCTAGGACAATTTTTTCAAAACGCATCATGACCAGCGCGGTTTGTTCGGCGTGGCTACCTGAACCTACTTCTAAGTTAAAATCAGGTTTAGGCAAGCCAAGTTGTTGGAAAAATATATCTGACATGTTATAGTCGTAATGCTGACCTGTATGAACAAGCAATTGAATGATATTTTGTTTAGCGCAAGCCTGATAAACGGGGGCCGCTTTCATAAAATTGGGACGCGCCCCGACGACATGGATAATTTTCATAAAAATACTTAACCTTTTGTAGTTTTACCTAAAGCCGCTTCATAATCCTTGAGTCGTTGTTGGGCGATTCGTTGCCAACTTAATTGGGTACGAATCTTTTCGACTCCATATTGACTAAAACGGTGACGAATCTGAGGGTCGGTTAAAATTTGGATTTGCATCATCAAGTTTTGGACATCATTATCTTCAAATAACAAACCGTTGCCGTTAATCCGTTCACGGACATAAACATGGTGACTCAAGATGAGGGGCAAGCCCGCCGCCGCCGCATCAAGCTGGCTGGTTGATTCTTGTTTCGGCCATACCCCAATATCGGTAGCCCAGTATAACGGAGGTAAATCTCTTACGGGAACAAACGGAGTAATAACACAACCTTTACAGGCTTGAATGGCAGCTGCCTGTGGCCCATTGCCGATAAATAGCCCGCGTACCGCGACCCCGCGTGCTATGAGCTGGTCAATGGCTTGGGCTAGTAAGAGAGGATTTTTATCTTCCGAAAAACGACCGCTATAAAGACAAACCAGGTCTGAGTTGGCAAAGCCTAATTGTTGGCGCAGTTCTGCGCGTATTTGTTGGGATTCGGGGGTAAGCGGTGGGCAAAACAAATCAGTATCAACCCCCAAGGAGTTAATTTCGATTTTTCCTTTTTGAATACCCAAAAAATTAATGGCAATTTCCGCCGCATCTTGACTGATAGGGTAGCATTTTTCAGTGGTGAGACTAATCAATCGTCCGATAGATTTATAAAGTAATGACTTTAGATGTAATTTATGACGCGTGTCAAAGACGGAGGCATGGATGTGAGATTGTAGAAATAATTTGTACCCTAGCTTTAGTTTCATTATTGCCGCGACTTGGGTACTGAGGCTAAGTACCTCAAAAGCCTGAACAATTTCTGGACGAAGTTGTTGGATAACGTTAGCTAAACCAACAATATGTAATCGTCCTCTCACAATTTTATGGGGCAAGCGGTGGAGGGTATACCCATCAAATGATTTGACGGTACAATCAACAATGGCGGGTCCAATAAAGGGTTCATAAGTTTCTTTATAGGTGGGGGAGTTAAAATAAACTTGCACATTTGAAGTTATGAGATGGACTTCATGCCCCAAACTCGCCAGGGCTTTAGGCAAGGCATTTTCGGCATAACCCATTTTCTCGGCAAACCAGTCTGAGATAATAACAATTCGCATAAATAAATTTTCCTTACTTTAATATTGTCGAATATAGATATTGGTCTGATACATAGCGACTAAAGATGGCACAACGCCATAAAATTTTAAGCAATTGAAATTTTGTAAGTAAGGCGGAGTTTGTTCAGTATAATAACTACGGTCAGCATTATCTAACATTAATATTCCACCCACTTTCACTTTACTGACACTGTGTTTGATGCAGGAAGGTCGCGCTCGTCCATCAATCGAAACTACATCAAACGATTCGGCCTTAAATGCGTCAATCCGTTGCACATAATTTCGATATTGTAAGGGGAAACGATAGTATTCTTCAGAAATGTAATCATCTGGGTTAGCGGGGTTGGGCGAAGTGGGGGAAAGGGAAGGAAAGGGTTCAGCTTCACTGAGGTAATATAGCAATTTGGGGTTATTATTTGTTACCATTTTAATGCGCTGATACCAACCCGAATTATGTTCTACAGAAACACAATAGGCACCTTGACGCAACCAAAATAGGGTTGAACCACCACTGCCATATTCAAAAACTTTTTTGTGGTTTAAATCCAATTTTTCTAAATAGGCCAACGCATCAAACGCAATCCAAGGTTGTTTTTGTCGGATAAAGTAATCATGTTGTAATGATTGCAACCATCGCCAGGCATGGATTCGTTGGGTAGGGTGTTGTAATAGTTTGAGTAAAAATTTTAGCCGAACTAAATTTTGATAAATCATCTCAGTTACCATATTTTAGGATAAACCAGTGCTTTTGTTAACATTTTACCTGTCTTAAATAGGGGAGGGTAAACAAAACATGCGCCATGCGCGGCCAACCAATAGGAAATACAAGTGGCTATAGATGCGCCTAACCCCCCATATTTGGGTATTAAAAAATAATTCAGTATTACATTACTGACTGCTCCTAAAAACACTGTCACCAAATGGATTTTAGTCCAATTCATCGGCACCAGAAAAGCACTTCGGGCAACTCCTAAGTTGGTAAATAAGCCTGACCAAATCATTAAAATTAACATGGGGGCCGCCCCACTATAAGCCTGACCGAATAAAGTGACGATTAACCATGGGGCAATAAAAGTTATCGGGAGGGCAATGGCATAACCCAAAAAGGCCATGAAGTTATATAATTTTTGTAGACGGTCATAAAATAAGGCTTCGTTGGTTTTTTGAGCCTCAATGATGCTTGGCAAAACCGAAGCATAAATTGCCATAGGGATAAAATACCATACTTCCACCAGTCGAACAGCCGCAGAATATAAACCTAGTTCCGTTTCATTACTCATTTCACCCAACATTATCTGGTCTATTCGCAAGTAAATCATGCCCATAATGGTAGAAAGGATAAGCGGCCAACTATCCTTGAGCAAATTTTTAGCTTGAGCAAAGTCCCATGACCATAGTTTTAGGGAAAAACCTTGCTCTTGATAAATTAACGCTAAACTCATCATACTCATAATAATATCTATCGTGCTGACAATAGCAAAAGCGATAAGTGGGGCTTGAGCTAAAATAAGCGCAATTTTGAGGCCACTACTGATAATGAAGGCGATATTTTGGGAAATAACTGTATATTTAGCTTGTACTGTTGATTGAAACCAAAAATCTATCACTTCAAAGGCTTTTGGAATTGTTCCTAACGATATAATAAACACTAACCAAAAGGTGAGGCTATCGGTGGGACGTAGCCAGACCAACGTCAACGTTGCCATCAAACTAGAAAAAATTCCTGCGACCAACTTTAATACAAAACTTGTACCTAATATTTCATATCCCAATGTGGGTGTATTTACTAAATTACGTATCGCAATGTCATTTAAACCGAGTGTTGCTAGAGAGCTAAATAAGGTTACAAAGGCTACTGCATAACTAAATATTCCAAATTGCTCTGGCCCCAAATAACGCGCCACCCAAACCCCAACCAATAAACCCACCCCCATTCGTAAAATTTTATCAGCAAACAGCCAACCTGTATTGCCAATAATTTTTTGTAGGTTTTGTCTCCCCACTAATTTGTTGCGTAAAATAGGGGGTAAAACGTCAATCCAGGCGGGATTCATGAAGGTGTTTGACCATAACCTACTTTCAATAATTTACTCAGATGCAGCTCAACTCGCTCGGCTAATTCCTTCCTCGGATAACGGTAACTTTCTGCAATCATTTCGGAAAAAAGAGTAATAAGTTGATTTTTGTCCACTAATTGGGCCAACTCTTTAGGTGCGTATTTAGCGTTAGCTACCTCTAAACTCGCCTCAAAAATAGCATCATCTAACGCATC
>Ga0316608_1000634_pt1 | contig 15694 bp, 13 predicted proteins | sample MIS2016152B_MG_FD_207673 | JGI IMG/M metagenome (GOLD analysis project Ga0316608, IMG submission 207673) | Microbial mat bacterial communities from Middle Island sinkhole, Lake Huron, Michigan, United States - MIS.2016.152B | ecosystem: Environmental > Aquatic > Freshwater > Lake > Sediment...
TTGAAAGGGCCATGGATGCATTACGGTGTCCCGACGGCGATTCCCTGGTTAGTGTTTTATCCGGGGGCGAACGACGCAGGGTTGCATTATGCCGCTTGCTTTTAAAAGAACCGGATGTTTTATTGCTCGATGAGCCTACCAACCACCTCGATGCAGAATCGGTACAATGGCTGGAATTACACCTTCAGCAATATAAAGGAACTGTAATTGCCGTAACCCACGATAGATATTTCCTCGATAATGTTGCCGGATGGATCTTGGAACTGGATAGGGGAGAAGGTATTCCTTGGAAAGGGAACTACACATCGTGGCTAGAGCAAAAATCAAACCGCCTGGCTCAGGAAGAAAAAACCGAAAGTAAACGTCGGAAAACATTAGAACGGGAACTTGAATGGGTGCGTATGGCTCCTAAAGCGCGTCAGGCAAAGTCTAAGGCTCGTCTTTCGGCATACGATAAAATGTTAAACGAAGATGTAAAACAGAAAGAGGAACGGTTGGAGATTTTTATCCCCAATGGCCCACGGTTAGGAGATAAAGTTGTTCTTGCCAATAATGTTTCAAAAGCATTTGGCGATAAACTACTTTTCGAAAACCTTAATTTCATGTTGCCTCCTGGCGGTATTGTGGGAATTATTGGACCTAATGGTGCAGGAAAAACTACCTTGTTCCGTTTGATTATGGGTCTTGAAAAACCCGATAGCGGAACTTTTGATGTAGGCGAAACGGTTAAAATAGGGTATGTTGATCAGTCGCACACTTTAATTGATCCTGAAAAAACGGTTTATCAGGTAATTTCGCAGGATAGCGAAAATATTATGATCAGCGGTAAATCATTCAATGCCCGTGCCTATGTTGCCCGATTTAACTTTAGTGGTGCCGACCAGGAAAAAAAATGCGGGATACTCTCCGGTGGAGAAAAAAACCGTTTGCATCTTTCCCTTACACTGAAAGAAGAAGCCAATGTTTTATTGCTCGATGAGCCTACCAATGATATTGACGTAAATACCCTCCGGGCACTGGAAGAAGGTTTGGAAAGCTTTGCAGGATGCGCAGTTGTGATTTCGCATGACCGGTGGTTTCTCGATCGGGTTGCTACCCATATTCTTGCCTTTGAAGGAAACTCCAGTGTTTACTTTTTTGAAGGATCTTATTCCGATTACGAAGAAAACCGTAAAAAACGGTTAGGCGACGACTCTCCACACCGCATTAAATATAAAAAACTGGTAAAATAAGCAGGTAGCATTATGTTTTTGTTCTGGAATTGTTTGAATTTTAGTTTTTCAGAATATTGAGCAGAAAACTATCGACTATTTACTTTCGACAATTGACTTTAAAATATGAGCATTACAAAACCATCCATACCCAAAGGCACTCGTGATTTTTCGCCTGATGAAATGAACAAGCGAAATTTCATTTTTGACACGTTACGGGAGATATTTAAAAAATATGGGTATCAACAAATAGAAACTCCTGCAATGGAGAATCTTTCCACCCTGCTTGGCAAATATGGGGAAGAAGGGGATAAGTTGCTTTTTAGAATTTTAAACTCGGGGAATTTTTTAGAAGGATTTGAACCGGATGATTTGGCTTCTGTAGAATTAAATCAACTATCTTCTTATATATGTGAAAAAGGATTGCGGTACGATCTTACCGTGCCTTTTGCAAGGTATGTGGTTCAGAACCGGAACGAGATTACTTTCCCGTTTAAACGGTTTCAGATTCAGCCGGTATGGCGGGCGGACCGTCCTCAAAAAGGGAGGTATCGTGAATTTTTTCAATGCGATGTGGATGTAGTTGGAAGCAATTCATTGTTGAATGAAGTTGAATTGATTCAAATTATCGATGAGGCATTCAATAGGATGAATGTTCGGACGGTTATAAAAATCAATAACCGGAAAATATTAAGTGGAATTGCCGAATATATTGGGGAGCCCGAGCGAATTGTTGATATAACTATTGCCATTGATAAGCTCGAGAAAGTGGGATGGGAGAGGGTGCAGGAAGAATTATTTCAGCGTGGTCTGGCGGAAGGAGCAATAAACGAATTAAAATCTATTGTCCAGGTGTTGGATTTAAACAATATCGAAAAACTCGATTTTCTAGAAAAAGTATTGTTTGCTTCCGAATCGGGATTGACAGGTGTAAAAGAACTTAGAACACTTTTCGAGTACCTGGAAATACTATCCATAAAAACACCTGTTGAGATAGATTTAACCTTGGCTCGTGGACTAAACTATTATACCGGAGCCATTTTTGAAGTAAAAGCGCTCGATGTGGAAATCGGGTCGATTTGTGGTGGCGGTCGCTACGATAATTTAACAGGTATCTTTGGCCTGCCCGATGTGTCGGGAGTGGGGATTTCATTTGGAGCCGACCGTATTTTCGATGTGCTTAACCAATTGGAAGGTTATCCTCCTGATGCAAGTCAATCGACGCAGGTTCTATTTGTAAATTTTGGAGAGAAAGAAGAATTATATTGCTTGCCATTGGTTCAAAAGCTTCGCGAGAAAGGAATTAAAGCGGAACTTTTTCCGGGAAACCAAAAGATGAAAAAGCAAATGTCATATGCTGATGCTAAAAAAATTCCTTTTGTTGCAATGGTTGGTGAAACGGAGATGACAAATGGCACAATATCATTAAAAAATATGGTTACCGGCGAGCAAGCAGCAATTTTGTTTGATGAGCTAATTCTGAAATTATCGGTTTAATTTGCGTTATCGGCTTTGCTGTTTGCCTTTAGCTCGCGCAACAGAACAATCTTAAATTCAGTTTCTGCAAGATAGAGCTTCATTACTTTTTGGGCAGAAAGAATTTGTCGAAACCGTTTATTGTATTCTTCCATCAATAAAGCTTCCTGCTTTGTTAGTTGAACATATTTATTCATAATATTGTCTGCATCGCTATCCTTAATTTTGGTAGCATTAGCCTGGAAATTTTCCGTTAGCTTTCTCTTTTCATTTAAAAGCGTATTCTTTTTAGCGTCGTATTCGTTAAAAACAGGCCAAAATTTTTGTGCTTCATCCGGAGTTAGTTGAAGCTTCTCCGTAAAAAAAGCAATTTTTTTGGTTTTAATTCTGTCGCCCGTTTCTCTTGCTGTCTGGCTTTGGCCAAATTGATGAACAACAAGTAATAGTGTAAGCGATAGGAATAGTATTTTATATATATTTTTCATATCTATTGATTATAAAGCATCTATAATTATGTTAATGTCGATATCTTCATTTGCAAGGTAATTAATGATTTGCTCTTTATTGGAAGCATTATCTGCCGAGCCAGTGCCGGATTCAACTTCCTGAGACAGGTTTTCAACTAGTGTCGCTTCATCTAATCCCGAAACTAAGGCATATTCAATATTACTGGCAATCTCACTTTGCGCTGTCGATGTGTTTTGTGCCCCATTTGAAAAGAAGATCGTCATGCCAACATAAATAATCAATGCCAGGCCACCAAAACCGGATGCAAATGCAAGTATTGGCTTAACTTTGGCAAATATGGGAATTAATTCGGGATCTTTTGATGTTTTAGCTTTTACATTGTCCGCAACCCTCACGCCCAGTGAGTCGAAATAATGCTCAGGTACTATAAAAGGGTTGTCCCTTTTTATTTCGTCGAGACTAATTCTCTTGTTATTTTGCGGTTTCATTTCTTTATTTTCCATCTTTGACTAATAAAAGTAACAAAGGTTTAATTTTCTTCGATATATTTTTCGATTTTTTTGACAGCATGATGGTACGATGCTTTTAATGCACCCACTGAGGTTTCAAGGACTTCCGACATTTCTTCATACTTCATTTCTTCATAATATTTTAAATTAAATACAACCCGTTGTTTTTCGGGAAGGGTTAACACAGCTTTCTGAAGCTTTAATTGCAATTCATCGCCTGAAAAGAATTCGTCGGCTTCGAGGGTATTTGAAAGTTGTTGCTCATAATTGACAATGGGCAAAAAGAACTTTCTCTTTTTTTGATTTAAAAAGGTAAGCGCTTCATTGGTCGCAATTCGGTAAAGCCAGGTAAATAATTGCGATGCTTCCCTGAAATCGGCAAGTCCATTCCAAATTTTAATAAAAGTATTCTGTAAAACATCATCGGTATCCTGGTGGTTAATTACTAACTTTCGGATATGCCAGTAAAGCCGCTTCTGATATTTCGACACCAAAGAATTAAAGGCATAGTGCTTTTTATCTTCGGTTCGGAAAAGAACCAATAACTCCTTATCATTATAATCACTTATCAATTTACGGGTTTATGTTGAAGTGTTTCACTTTTGACTCATTAATAGACCAAAGGTTTAACCATACCTAAAAAAATTAATATAATTCTATGGCTTTACTTCCTCCCGGAGTTACATCGAAATTTTTGGAAACCGAATACAGGGTACTTTTAGCACCACCAGGCCGGAATACTGCCGTGTAGCTTCCTGGTTGCAAAACTACTATTTCGCTTCGAACATCTTTATTTAGGTTATAGATCCATCTCAAATCTTTCCCTTGTTCCCGAACGTACAAGCTTCCAAATCCGGGGGCTGACATAACAAAGGTAACCAAGCCGGGCTGAGGTACCTGAATTGCCGTTGTTGAGCTTTGTTTTATTTCAATATTGTTCAGGTAAATCCGGGGTAAGATCGGAATTTCCAAATCGTATTTGCCGATAATATACTTTTCGGTTTTATACATTTGGTGGTAAGTTAAGGTATTCAATTTTCCCGTTTCCCGAATAATGCATATTAGGTCCCTGTATTGCATCCCTCCTTCTGTTTTTAATGTCAAATACCCTTGCGGCGTGTCGGCAGCAATAATATTATGTTTTCCGGGAGTAATTTTAAAGCTATCCACTTTAACAGGGGGAGTTGTCTGAATGGTCATTCGATAAGTAACCAGCGGGTCGAGAATAATAGTATCCGGGTTGCCTCTGTTATTAATAGTGTGGAGGTAATTATGCATTACTTTGCCCGATACTTTATTATAAAATGTCATATTAACATTTGTTTCGGTTGGTTTTCCATTGGAATCCAATAGATTTACCTGAGCTGTAGTGGCATTTAACGCTTGTGATATGACAACTCCAAGAATTTCTTTAAATTTTTCTTCCTTGGGTGCATTATAGAAATTTCCGATGCAATCGAACGATTCTTTGAAATTTTCGTCGATCCCGATTCCAATAATAAAAGGCTTGAGAGTAATCCCTTTGGCCTGCAAATCTTGTGAAACGCGGCAAGGATCTCCATCGCAGGCTTCTACTCCATCGGTAATAAGAATGATGATATTTCGGCAATCTTCACAAGGGGGAAAGTCCTTAATTGACATTTCCAGCGATTTTGCCAAAGGTGTTGTTCCCCGTGCTTCAATATACCTTAATTTTTGTCTTATTCGGGAAGCAGTTCCCGGCCCAAAAGGAACTTCGAGTTTCGAATCGCTGCAATCTTGAGGAGGTACAGGGCTTTGATGTCCATAAACTCTCAGGGCAAGTTGAATTTGATCCATCGTTTCCAGGCTGTCGATCATGTCAATGAGAATTTCCCGGGCAATATCAAATTTTCTGTTCTTTTCCCAATTCCCTTGCATGCTTTGAGATGCATCAAAAATAAAAAGAATCCGGCTAAGAACTTTTTTAGGTTTTGGTTCGGGTAAATTTTGACTGTTTAAATGGCCTTGAAAAATTATCTGCAGGAATAAAAATAGTATGAAGATTTTTTTTTTGAACCTGGTAGTTTTGAAATAAAATTTGTATAGACAGAAAGGTAAAGATATCATATAGCTATTTGATAACAAGCGTTTTTCAAAGGTTAACAAACGGTTGAATATTTCATTAAATTGTTCAAACCAATATAAATATAGTATTTTCGGAACAACTTAAACCAATCTCCATTAACTTTGATATGTTTTTAGATAATTTTAGCTGATATTTATCTAAAATCAGACTGAGAATAATTTAATAATAAGAAGCAAACTTCTTTTTCACTTCTAATTTGCATATGAATTTCGATGTTTTTATAGTAAGTACGATTGTTGTAGTTGGTGTTTCGTTTTTTATAATTCCGTTTTTGCCATCACAAAATAAATCTGTTGCAGCTTTTTTTCTGGTGGCCATAAATGCCGTTTTGACTTCTTATCCGGCAATATATTCCATCATTAATAACGATTTGGATATTGTTTTAAATGGCGGATTTATTTTCGGAGATATTCATCTTCGGATAGATGCATTATCGGCATGGTTTATTCTTATTGTCAATATTACTGCTTTTAACGGTGCGTTGTATGGAATAGGGTATATGAAACCAACGGAAAGCCAGCGTGCCAATACGTCGTTGCATTGGGTACTGTTTGTTCTTTTCCATATGTCGATGGTTTGGGTTTGCATGTTGCAGCATACTTTTGCGTTTCTTATTTCGTGGGAAATAATGTCAGTTTCTTCGTTATTACTGGTTTTGTTTGATCATACAAATCCTAAAACAATAAAAGCCGGTTTAAATTATTTGGTGCAAATGCACATTGGTGTTGCCTTGATTTCTGTAGCTTTCATTTGGCTGTATTTTTCGCAGGGTTCATTTGATTTTATTTCGTATGATTCCTTTTTTATGCAGAAAAGCGGCAAGTGGATGTTTTTGTTGCTTTTTCTAGGATTTGGCCTTAAGGCGGGTTTTATCCCTTTGCATACATGGCTACCCCATGCGCATTCAGCTGCCCCGTCTCATATATCGGGGGTAATGTCGGGAGTTATTGTAAAAATGGGTATTTATGGAATTCTTCGCATGGTCTCTTTTCTCCGAAACGACTTGATACTTATTGGAGAAATTATCTTGGTTTTATCGCTGCTAACTTCTTTTTACGGAATATTAAATGCTGCCATTCATAGGGATTTTAAAAGAATGTTGGCGTATTGTACCATCGAAAATGTCGGAATAATTGGAATAGGTATTGGGTTAGGAATGATCGGAAAAGGGATGGATAATAAATCGATGATGTTTATTGGTTTTTCGGGCGCTCTTTTACACACCCTAAACCATGCCCTGTATAAATCGTTGTTGTTTTTTGCCTCCGGGAATGTTTATCTCAAAACCCATACCCGAAACATGGAACAATTAGGGGGAGTAATCAAATCGATGCCTGTCACTGGTTTCTTTTATTTAGCAGGAGCTCTGGCTATAAGTGGACTACCCCCATTTAATGGATTTATTTCTGAATTTCTTATTTACAGCGGACTTATTGATGGAATTAAATCGGATAATATTCAGTTTAGTTCACTTATGATTATAAGCGTTTCGGTATTGGCTTTGGTAGGAGGATTGTCGCTATTTACATTTACGAAATCATTCGGGACTATTTTTCTGGGAAGTCCGCGCGAAAAATTGCACCATCCCCTGGTTGAAGTAGATAACTTTATGCATATTCCTTTATTTATCATTCTTTTTCTGATGATATTTATTGGGGTATTCCCAAATCTAGTTTTAGTTCCTGTAACAGAAATTATAAAAGTATTCGATACATCCTTTATAATCGACGACCAGGTTTTCGCCACCGCTAAGCTGCTCTCTAAAGTGGGTATAGCATCTTTAGGGATGTATATACTTGCAATGGCTGTCTATTTTGTTAAACTGAAATTTACAAAAGAACAAGCTGTGGCAGTTGCTCCAACCTGGGGGTGTGGATATGTTGCACCAAATATTAGAATGCAATATTCTTCGAAGTCTTATTCGCGTAGCTTGGTAAAATTATTCAGTTTTGTAATAGTTGAAAAGAAGAGTTATCAGGAAATAGAAAAAGAATCGATATTCCCTAAAAACAGGAATTTCCAATCGTATGTATTGGATTATTTCGAAGTTCGAATTATTAACAAGGCAATAAATATAATATTACGATTTACTGATTATTTTACCTTTATCCACAATGGTAAAATTCAATTGTATCTATTATATGGTGTCTTTTTTATAATTATGTTATTGATAGCATCCTTTCTAAATTTAATTTAGCAAATAATGACTTATTGTATACTAATTATCATTACAACGCTTATAACTGTTTTACTAATACCTTTTCTGGATTCTAAACAGAAAGGAAATGTTGCAGTTTTGGGTGTATTGATTAATAGTATTATCTCTTCGGTAATTGCCATTCAGGTTTTATTGGGACAAACTTTTGAATATAGTTTTTATGGAGGGTTTATATTTGGAAGTATTATTTTAAAGGTGGATGCATTATCGGCATGGTTTATTTTATTAATGAACTTTACTTCCATAACAGCCATCTTATATGGTGTTCAATATCTGAAAGTATACCAAAACCAACGAGCCCGACTTTCGATGCATTATGGAAGTTTTTTGTTAAATCATTTTGCAATGATTGGTATTTATTTTCTTCATAATTTATTGGCTTTTCTTTGTGTTTGGGAATTGATGGCCATAAGTGCCTTTCTGCTGGTAATTTTTGAACACCATAAAATGGAGACGATTAAAGCTGGCATGAACTATTTAATTCAATCGCACGTTTCGGTGGTTTTTATAATGCTTGGAATAATTTGGGTTAGTTTTAATACCGGATCATTTGTTTTTAGTGCCATAAGCCAATATTCGCTATCAGTTAGCAATCCCATCAGCTTTTTACTTTTTCTATGTTTTTTTGCAGGCTTTGCAATAAAAGCTGGCTTTGTGCCTTTTCACACCTGGCTGCCACATGCACATCCTGCTGCTCCTGCACATATATCAGGGTTAATGTCAGGTGTAATTATTAAACTGGGTATTTATGGTATTCTCCGAATGCTGCTTTTAATTAATGCCAATTTCTTAATTATAGGAATATTCATTTTGATAATTTCGGTAATCTCCGGAGTTTATGGAGTAATGCTTGCCATTTTACAGCATAATTTAAAGAGACTTTTAGCATATCATAGCATAGAAAACATTGGAATAATTGGAATTGGAATTGGAATTGGATGTATTGGCAAAGGAATTGGGAATGATTTTTTGCAATTTGCTGGATTTGCTGGAGCCTTATTACATACTTTAAACCATTCATTGTTTAAATCGTTGCTGTTTTATGCTGCTGGAACAGTATATCAGGCTGTACATACCGTTCAAATTGAGCAGCTTGGAGGACTGATAAAGAAAATGCCGCATACAGCTATTCTTTTTTTAATTGGTTCACTTGCGATTTGCGGACTTCCTCCTTTTAATGGTTTTGTATCGGAGTTTTTAATTTACTCAGGATTATTCGGAGCAATAAATAATAATCAGTTAAGCTTTACTATTTTAATTATATCATCTATTTTTGGGTTAGTGTTAATTGGAGGGTTAGCATTGTTTTGTTTCACAAAAGCATTTGGAATTGTTTTTCTGGGAACAGCTCGGAATCATCACCCCCACAACTATGAGGAGCCGGGCACGGCAACGTTATTCCCCAAATACATGATTGTCGTTTTCATCCTGGTTATTGGGCTTTTGCCTCAATTATTTATCAGGGTAATCAACGGGCCAGTTTCAATGTTTCAGGATGAAAGTGGTCTAAATCAATCATTACCAAAGCTTATTAATACGATGCAAATGGTAAGTTTAGCCAGTACAGCAATACTTATTTTTGCATTTGGAGTTTATTTTATTAAAAAACAGTTCACCAGGAAGGCTGTAATTAATTTTTCGCCAACCTGGGGGTGCGGTTACGATGTTGTTTCACCTAAACTTCAATATACTGCAGGTTCTTATGCCCGTTCGTTTGAGAAGCTAGTGAAGCCTATTATAAATATTCATAAGCACGAAGGTCGAATCAATACTATCGTTCCTCATCCTGTTGGATTTGCATCGCATGTTTCGGACAAAATTGAAACGAATTTAATTTCAACTCCTATCATGCATTTAAGGGGTTTTGTTGGTAAATTTACATTCCTGCAAAATGGAAGTGTTCAATTTTATGTATTATATGGAGTGGTGTTTATTTTAATTGCCATAACTATTCCATTTCTAATAAATTCCGCTTTTTTTATTTTCGAATTATTTAAACAATTGTAAATATGATCAATGCATTATGTTTGTTATTGATACTAATAAGTAGTTTATTCTTTTCCGGTATTGTTATTCGGACAAAGAGTGTTTTTTCGGGGAGAAAGGGGCCGGGGATATTCCTGCCAATAAAGGATATTTGGAGGTTGTTGCGAAAAGGTTCTGTTTACAGTGAAACTTCAAGCTTTGTTTTTCAAATTGCTCCGAGTATATATCTTGCTTCAGTTTTAATGGCCATATTATTCATTCCATTTGGAAATATCCCGGGACTTATTTCTTTTAACGGAGACTTTGTTTTCTTTGCGTATGTCCTTGCATTAGGGAAGTTTTTTAGTATTATTGGCGCATTAGATACCGGTAGCAGTTTCGAAGGAATGGGTGCCAGTCGGGAAGCATTGTATTCGATGTTAGTAGAACCTGCATTCTTTATTTTAATGGGATCGTTTGCTTTGTTTACAGGCCACACTTCTTTTGCCGAAATTTTTGCCACATTGCATTTTGGATCGTATATTTCTTATGCCATTGGTGTTTTAGCCACATTTGTTCTGGTTATTATCGCAATGGTCGAAAACAGCAGAATGCCTGTGGATGATCCTAAAACCCATCTCGAATTAACCATGGTTCACGAAGTAATGATTCTTGACAACAGTGGTTTTGATCTTGGCCTGATACTTCATACGACCAATTTAAAATTTGCCATGTATGGGGCTATTATTGCAAATTTCTTTTTAACTCCCAATTACGAATGGTATTATTCTGTTCCCATATTTATAGGAGCTCAATTTTTATTTGCAGTGGTCGTAGGTACAATAGAATCTTTCGAAGCGCGCTTTCGGATGAACCATAACCCACAGTTTATTTTTATGCTTACTTCCATTTCTCTGCTAATCTTTATGGGAGTTCTTCTTATGTTGGGGAAAATTATATAATGTGAAAATTTGAAAGTATGACTAATATATTGCTAATCGCTTTTACCATCAGCCTTATATATATAGGTATGGCCAACAGGCTTTATACCTATATTTCGGCAATTGCTTTTCAAGGGGTTATTCTTTTTGGTGTTGCTTTTATTGAACTTATCGAAATAAACACCCTGAATCTAATTCTGGTACTTCTTGAAACAATCGTGTTTAAAACAATTTTAATACCTATGTTCCTAAACTATGTAATAAAACGCAATAAAATAACCCGCGAAGCTGAGCCATTCCTTACTAACTTCGTTTCTGTTGTTATTATTACGGGTATCATTTTGGGGTCATTTCTCATGTCGAATACTATTCACGACACGCATCTTCGGAAGATATTTTTTGTGGTAGCTTTATCTGCGCTCTTTACCGGCCTTTATATAATAATTACGCGGCGAAAAATTATCACTCATGTAATGGGGTTTCTGGTAATCGAAAATGGGGTTTTTATTCTTTCACTTGCCGTTGGAAATGAAATGCCCATGCTGGTTAATATTGGTATTTTGTTGGATATTTTTGTAAGCGTACTTTTACTCGGCATTTTTGTAAATAAAATTGGAGACGTGTTAAAAGAACAAGACGTATCCCAACTTCGAAATTTAAAGGACTAACGTACAATTCTTAGGCTATATGATTGGAATTTATCTTGTTATATCATTAGTTATTGCTTCAATGCTTTATTTCTTCAGGAATAAAACAGTATCCAATATTCTTCTTTCATGCTTCATTATAGTTCAATGGGCACTTACAATTCATGCATACAATAATTTGGAGATTGTTCAGTGGGTTTATTTTATGCCCGATTCAATAAGTGTCATTTTATTAATCGTATTGAGTATAATAGCTATTCCTGCGTTTTTTCACAGTACTATCTATTTTACGAAGCATCCATATTCACCCCGGGAGGAAGGGATGTATTATGCTGCGATGGTAATTTTATTGGCAGCTTTGAGTGCAGCATATCTTTCGAATCATATCGCAATTACCTGGATATTTGTAGAACTTACAACCCTAAGTGCTTCTGCATTAATTTATCACCGTCGGAACCTTAAAACGCTCGAAGGTACCTGGAAATATGTATTTGTCTGTTCCATTAGTATTACATTGGTTTTTATAGGAATTCTATTTCTTACCATAGCGATCCAACAGGAAGGATTTAAAGATTTAACTTACAAAAGTCTTTTGGCTGATGCTCCTGTACTTAGTGTCTTTTGGCTTAAACTTGCATTTCTTTTCATATTCACCGGATTTACTGCAAAAGCAGGATTGGTGCCTATGTACACAGCCGGAATTGATGCTAAAGACAAAGCGCCTTATCCAGCTGCTGCTCTATTTAGTAGTGTATTAATGAATGTTGGATTTTTAGGAATCTTTCGGTTTTACGAAATTATTAGTCGCACTTCGATTCTTCCTTGGGCTAATAAGATAATGATGATATCCGGGATACTATCAATATTTGTTGCTACGGTTTATATGTTGCGTGTAAAGAATATTAAACGAATGATGGCATATTCCAGCGTGGAACATATGGGTATTGTTGTTCTTGGTCTTGCAGCTGGGGGAGTGGGATATTTTGCAGCAATTCTGCATATTGTATTGCATTCTCTGGCAAAGCCGGCTATGTTTTTTCAATTTGGCCAAATCTACAGGATTTATGGGAGTAAAAGTGTTTACGATGTTGGGAATTACTTTAAATATAATATCACTGGAGCAATAGTGCTGCTACTAGCATTTTTTATTATTACCGGAATGCCACCTTCAGGTTTATTTATAAGTGAATTTATGGTTTTCAGATCATTATTTGAAGCAGGTAATTTATGGCTCCTGATTATTGTATTGCTCTTACTTACCATTATTATATGGGCATTTGGCAAAAACGTATTTAAAATGCTTTTCATTAACCCTATTGGGTTTAATGACGATAATATTGAGAAAATCCATCCTTCTGAATCAATCAGTCAATTTGTTCTATTTGCCTTGGTTATCTATTTAGGCTTGAATCCGCCGGATATGTTAGTGAATTTAATTAACGCTTCAATAATTAATTTACCTCACTGAAATGAGTAAATATTGTACAATAAAGAATAATCAAACCATTCCCCTGGCTGATATACCTACATTGTCTTACGACGCATTTTTGACTTTAAACTGCGATTTTTTGAAAGACATTTCCTGCCATTGTGTGAATTATTTTGGCTTTCACGATGGAGACAACCTGAAATTGATTTGTTGCATTGGGAATGACAAAGAGGGAACAATTTATTTAAGCTCATCAGAATTAATAAATTATACAAATACACCAATACCCTCTTTTACTGCAATCCATTTTGCCTACCATATTTTTGAACGTGAATTACACGAAAACTATGGTGTTTTGTATAAAGATCATCCCTGGTTAAAACCGGTAAGGTTTCCTTTTAACAGAAAAAATAAGGATTCTTGTATTGAGAATTATCCATTTTATTCCATTGAAAGCGAGGAACTGCATGAAGTTGGAGTTGGACCAATACATGCGGGGATTATTGAGCCGGGACACTTCAGGTTTATATGCAATGGGGAGCAAATTTTGCACCTCGAAATTCAATTAGGTTTTCAACATCGGGGTATTGAGCACCTATTTATTGAGACTAAAAACCTGCTAAAAAGGAATATTTTGGCGGAATCAATTGCTGGAGACACTGTAATTGGTCACAACGTCGCATTCACAAATTTATGGGAAAGCTTATCGGAATTTACACCGGATAAAGATATTCAATTAGCAAGGACAATTGCCCTGGAATTAGAACGAATTGCAATTCACACCGGCGATTTGAGCGCAATTTGTACCGATATTGCCTATCAATTGGGGAGTTCTGTTTTTGGACGACTCCGCACCCCTCTTATCAATTCATTTCAGGTTTGGGCTGGTAATCGGCTTGCGAAAGGATTAATACGGGCAGGGAGAAATCAATTTCCAATTACAAAAGACGTTGCAGGTTCAATAATTAAAGTATTTGATGAATTTGAGCCCGATTTCAATGAAATGTACAATCGTATGAAAAACTTGCCCAGTGTTTTGGCCCGTCTCGAGAAAACTGGTGTAGTTACAAATGAACAGGCTTCATCAATTGGGACTGTAGGGATTTCAGCCAGAACATCAGGCATTTTTAGGGATATCAGGGCTTCTCATCCTCACGATTATTATAAGATGTTGAATCATCAGCCCATATTAAAACATCATGGCGACGTATATTCCAGAACTCAAATCCGAAAAAATGAAATCGGGCAAAGTATTGGTTATATTCGAGAAATGTTGAAAGAATGTTCCGATAATATGCCGATAACAGAACCAAATTGGTCACCTGCAAAGAATGCCTTCACTATTTCATTAGTCGAAGGATGGCGGGGCGAAATTTGTCACTGTGCGGTTACAGACGATAAAGGTGAATTCAGGTATTATAAAATTAAAGACCCTTCAATGCACAACTGGATGGCATTGGCATTAGCTGTTCGGAACAATGAAATTTCGGACTTCCCAATTTGTAATAAAAGCTTCAATTTAAGCTATAGCGGACACGATTTGTAAAAAACTACACATGTTATCTGAGCTAAAGATATTATATCACCAAGGGAAACAGTTTATACCCGATGTTACCACAGCTGAGGTTCCCGGAATATTTAGAGGTAGGCCTGTTATTTCGAACGAACAAGTTGATATTCAAAAATTGGTAAATATTTGCCCTTCCTCAGCAATTACTGCTAACCCGGTAAGAATCGATCTAGGGAAATGCCTTTTTTGTGGAGAATGCGCAAAAGTATTTCCGCAAAAGGTCAGGTTTACTAAAGATTATAAGCTCTCTTCCAATATTCGCGAGCGATTAATTATTTCAGAAGGAGATGATAATCCGGTTGAACTAGATCCTGAAACTATAAGGAAAGAAATATTTCGACTTTTCAGTGGCTCATTAAAGCTCAGGCAAGTGTCTGCGGGGGGCGATAATAGTTGCGAATGGGAATTGAATGCCTGTGGTAATGTTAACTTTGATATGGGGCGCTTTGGGATCGAGTTTGTAGCCTCCCCCCGCCATGCAGATGGAATTGTTATTACAGGACCTATTTCGGAAAATATGGCTAAGCCTTTGCAGATTTGTTATGATGCAACACCCGATCCAAAAATCATTATTCTCGCTGGAACAGATGCAATTAGCGGAGGTTTGTTTCAGGATAGCCCTGCTTTAAATCGTAATTTTCTGAATAACTACAGGATAGATCTATTTATTCCGGGAAATCCCGTTCATCCATTAACCTTTATTAATGGAATTTTAAAATTAATTCAAAAAAGATAACCTGATTGATAATGAATTGATAAATATTTTCAATTATTATGGGTTCAGCTATTGTCAGAATGAATATAGTCTTTATATTTGCAGCCCGTTTGAGACAAAAACAGGGAAGTACGTTGATAGGGAGATTGAGAATAAAGATAGGCCAAATGAGTTTTAAAGAATGATGAAAATCATGAAAAATAAATTTGGATAATACGAGATAAAATGCATATCTTTGCGCTCCCTAAAAAACGGGAGAAGTAAATTGAGAGGCTGAAATAAAAAACAAATTTTTTGAAAGAAAAGTTTGGAAGTTTTAAAAAAGTAGTTATCTTTGCACTCCCAAAAAAACGGGGAAGTAAATTGAAAAGGTTGGGTGAAAAAAAAGATCAAAAGATTTTTGCAAAAAGATTTGGAGGTTAAAAAAAAGGGATTACC
>Ga0316608_1000635_pt1 | contig 15689 bp, 13 predicted proteins | sample MIS2016152B_MG_FD_207673 | JGI IMG/M metagenome (GOLD analysis project Ga0316608, IMG submission 207673) | Microbial mat bacterial communities from Middle Island sinkhole, Lake Huron, Michigan, United States - MIS.2016.152B | ecosystem: Environmental > Aquatic > Freshwater > Lake > Sediment...
TTAATGGGTATTCCTTTGTTGTTTATTGAATGGTCTATTGGTCGCTATGGCGGCGTAAAAGGTTTTCATTCAACACCTTTTATGATGCATAGCATGGATAAACGAAATATATGGAAATATATTGGAGTTTTTGGAATTTTTAGTAATGTTGGAATTGCAGCATATTATTGCTATTTAGAATCATGGACGCTTTCTTATACTATGCATTCTGCAATTGGCACATTTAATGGACTAAGTCAGGAAGGTGTAATTCAGTTGTTTAGTGATTATATTAGCATTGATAAAGCAACATTAATTCCTTTTGAGTCAATTATCTTTTTTGTACTTTGTTTAGCATTAAATATTTATATTCTCTCTAAAGGATTAAGTGGTGGCGTAGAAAAAGTAGCGAAAATAGGTATGCCTATATTAATTATATTTGGAATTTTTTTGGCAATTAAAGCCGTAACAATTAAAGCTGGTTCGCAAGGTGCTATTTTTGATGGCACAATGGGTTTAAATTTTTTATGGACTCCCGATTATAGTTCCATTTTAAGTCCGAAAGTTTGGCTTGCTGCCGCAGGACAAATATTTTTTACTTTATCGGTAGGTATGGGCTCAATTCAATGTTATGCTTCGTATGTTAAAAAGAATGATGATATTGCATTAAATGCTATGTCTGCAGGCTGGATGAATGAATTTGTAGAGGTGGTTATTGGTGGTGCTATAATAATTCCAATTACAATTGGATATTTGGGGTTTGATAAGGTTAAAGAACTAGCTGAACTTGGGGGATTAGCTATCGGGTTTAAAACTTTACCATATTTGTTTAGTCAATGGGGACCTGCTTTGGCAGCAATTGCTGGAGTAATGTGGTTTGGTTTATTGTTTTTTGCAGGAGTAACATCTTCATTAGCAATGGGTACACCATGCATGAGTTTTATGCAAGATGAATTTAATTGGACAAGAAAAAAATCAGCGATTTCTTTTGGCTTGGTAATTTTAATTTTAGGTTTACCTACAGTATTTTTCTTTAATCAAGGAGTTTTTGATGAATATGATTATTGGACAGGAACTGTTTCTTTATTTGTTTTTGCTCTTGCCGAATCTGTATTATTTGCATGGTTTTTTGGACTAAAAAAAGGCTGGCCCGAAATTAATCGAGGTGCAGATATAAAAGTGCCAATTATTTATAAATACATAATTCAATATGTAACACCAGTATTATTAATCGGCGTATTTTTAGGCTCATTAATTACGCCAGAAAACAATAACTGGGGAGTTGCTTTTACTAGTTTATTTAATGGTAATGGTTGGATTTTAGATAATGGATCAATTATAAAACAACTTCTTGGCTCAGCATTAACCGAGCAAATAGCTAGTGCAACCGATCCTGTTATTAAATCACAATTAATAGAAAAAAAATGGTTAATAACTGGAGCTAGAATATTATTATTAGCAGTATTTGTAGGCATTTCTTATTTGGTATTTATTGCTTCAAAAAAATATAAAAAAACGGAGAAAATATAATTATGAATACATCTGCACTATTTTTAATGATTACTACATTGGTTTTAATAATAGGCATCACTGTTTATTTTTTTATTAGAGTAATGTTTGCTAAGCCAAAGCCAGAGCCAGATTCATATTCCGAAAATGATAACGAAGAAAGGTAAAAGCATTGAAACTAAAAGAGTTTTTAAAAGAATATTTTACCTTTAGTAAAGGTGAGCGAAATGGCATTATTATTCTGCTGTTTTTAATTGTTATGTTTGCAATTGCCTCAAAGTATACTTATCTTCTAAAAACTGATGAAACTATCGATTTTAGCGAATATGAGCAGAAAATAGATGAATTTAAAAAATCTCTTAAGCAACAAAACAATCAATCTACCGAAATATCAAAACAATTGATTAATGATGTTAATGTTCCAGATTCTCTTTTTAAATTTGATCCAAATACTGCAACCGATACCATGTTTTTGATGTTAGGCGTAAAGTCAAAACAAATTAAAACGATAAGAAACTATTTGTCAAAAGGAGGAAAGTTTTATAAATCTGAAGGATTTAAGAAAATATATGGAATTAGCCCAATGCTTTATGAGAAACTAGAGCCATATATTGAAATTGCACAACTCGAAAAACAAAAAGAATATTCAAAAGAATACACTAAAGAGTATCTAAAATATAATAATTTTAACGATAAAAAGCCATATACTAAAGATCAAATATACGATAAAAAAGACGCATCTGTAATAGTTGAAATAAATGCAGCAGATACTACAGAACTTAAAAAAATAAAAGGAATAGGATCTTCTTTTGCAAAAAGAATAATAAAATATAGAGATATGTTAGGCGGGTTTATCAAAAAAGAACAATTATTAGAAGTATATGGAATTGACAGTCTAAAATATTTGCAAATAAAGCCATTTATAGAAATTAATAGCTCGCTAATAAATAAAATAAATATTAACACTGCTACAATTGAAGAAATGGGAAAACGTCCTTATATTAAGTATAAAAATGCTAAAAGTATTATAAACCATCGTACCAAAAAAGGTCTTTTTAAATCAGTTGATGATGTTTTTATTAATTATTTAGTCTCCGAAAAGGACTATTTAATCATGAAACCTTATTTAAAAGTTAATTAAAATAGCTCATTAAGATATATTTGATGAAATAAATGAAAAAATTATCGCAATAAATTTGAAATATATTAACCAATTTTATAAATTTGCGGCTCATTAAAAATTAAGCATTATGATTATTGTTCCATTAAAAGAAGGCGAAAATATAGAAAGAGCTCTTAAAAAATTTAAGAGAAAATTTGAAAAAACTGGAATAGTTAAAGAATTAAGAGCCAGACAAGCCTTTATTAAGCCCTCAATTAAAAAAAGAGAGCAAAAACAGCATGCTGTTTATATTCAGAAATTACAACAAGAAGAGGAATAGATCTTTTTGTGTTTTCATAATATCCAAATAAAAGAAAGTTTTGTGCTTAACGAAACTTTCTTTTTGTGTTTTCGTAACTCTAAAAAATAACTTTCTTTTATTAGGGGTGATATGCACAAGGACGATTTTTTGAAATACCTGCAATTTGAAAAAAGATACTCATTACACACTGTGATATCCTATACAACTGACTTGAATCAATTTGTAGAGTATTGTAAAGTGCAACAGTCCGAAATAGATATATCTATAGCCGATCATAAACTAATTAGAAGTTGGATTGTTTCTTTAATGGAAAACAATAATTCAACATTTACTGTAAATAGAAAAATCTCAGTATTAAAATCATTTTTTAAATTTCTTCAAAAAGAAGGAATTGTTGAAGAAAATCCATTAGCAAAAGTAATATCACCAAAAAACAAAAAGCGACTACCCTCATTTCTTGAGCAAGATTCAATTAATGAATTAATTGATTATGGCGATTTTGGAGATACTTTTGATGGTATTCGTAATCGACTAATCATAGAGTTGTTTTATGCCACAGGAATGCGTTTATCAGAGCTTACAGGGCTTAAAAATGAAAATATTGACTTGTCGTCAATGCAATTAAAAGTATTAGGGAAAAGGAATAAAGAACGAATAATCCCTTTTCACCATAAATTATGTGATTCAATAAAAGAATATTTGAACGAAAAAAAACGATATCCAGAAATTAATGCTACTGAATATTTTTTTGTAACATCGAAGGGTAATAAATTGTATGAAAAGTTAGTTTATAGAGTCGTTCATCAATACTTAGCATTAATAACAACTATCGATAAAAAAAGCCCACATGTATTAAGGCATACATTTGCTACTCACATGTTAAATAATGGAGCTGATTTAAATGCAATAAAAGAGTTGCTTGGGCATTCATCTCTTGTGGCAACACAAATATACACCCACAATTCATTTGAAAAATTAAAAACTGTTTATAAACAAGCTCATCCAAGAGCGTAAAATCTAGGAGGATAAATTATGAATATTAAAATTCAATCAGTACATTTTACTGCAGATAAAAAATTAGAAGAATTTATTGAACAAAAAGTTGCTAAATTATTTCAATTGTCAGAGCAAGTATTATCATCGGAAGTTATATTAAAATTGGATAAGTCTGAAGACATGGAAAATAAGGTAACGGAAATTAAATTAAATATACCTGGAAATGATTTATTTGCAAAAAAACAAGCTAAAACTTTTGAAGAGGCTACAGATAGTGCAATAGAAGCCCTTAGACGTCAATTGATTAAGCAAAAAGATAAAAACAGATAAAATATTTTATCAAAAAAAGTAATATTTTTTTGCAAGAAAGAAAAAAATCCATACATTTGCGAACTCTTTTCAAAACATATTTAAAAAGTTTTGAACAGTTCTTTGAATGTTGCCGATGTAGCTCAGTTGGCCAGAGCAGCTGATTTGTAATCAGCTGGTCGGGGGTTCGAATCCCTCCATCGGCTCGGTAATTAATTGTATTAAAAATACATCTTGGGGAGATACCAAAGTGGCCAACTGGGGCAGACTGTAAATCTGCTGTCGTACGACTTCGGAGGTTCGAATCCTCCTCTCCCCACGCTAAAAAATTAAGCGGGAATAGCTCAGTTGGTAGAGCATAACCCTTCCAAGGTTAGGGTCGCGAGTCCGAGTCTCGTTTCCCGCTCTTCTTTTTTTGGCCGATGTAGCTCAGTGGTAGAGTACTTCCTTGGTAAGGAAGGGGTCACGGGTTCAACTCCCGTCATTGGCTCTTGTTGAAAATAGTTTTAAATCAAAATATAATAACATCAATAAATAAATTATCTAATCTTTTTATAAAATGGCTAAAGAAAAATTTGATAGATCGAAACCGCACGTTAATATTGGTACTATTGGCCACGTTGACCACGGTAAAACAACCTTAACTGCTGCTATTACTATGGTTTTAGCAAAAAGAGGATTATCTGAAATTAGATCTTTTGATTCAATTGATAATGCTCCTGAAGAAAAAGAAAGAGGTATTACAATTAATACTGCTCATATTGAGTATTCAACAGCTAGTCGTCACTATGCTCACGTTGACTGTCCAGGTCACGCTGACTATGTTAAGAATATGGTTACTGGTGCTGCCCAAATGGACGGTGCAATTATCGTAGTTGCGGCTACTGATGGTCCTATGCCTCAAACAAGAGAGCATATCCTTTTAGCTCGTCAGGTAAACGTTCCAAAAATCGTTGTTTTCTTGAATAAAGTTGACATGGTTGATGATGAGGAGATGTTGGAATTAGTAGAAATGGAAGTAAGAGAATTATTAAGTTTCTATCAATTTGATGGTGATAATGCTCCTGTTATTAGAGGTTCTGCTTTAGGTGCATTGAATGGCGATGCAAAATGGGAAGATAAAGTGATGGAATTAATGGATGCTGTAGATACATATATTCCAATTCCTCCACGTGAAAATGAAAAACCATTCTTAATGCCTGTTGAAGATGTATTCTCTATTACAGGTAGAGGTACTGTAGCTACAGGTAGAATTGAAACAGGTATTGTTCATACAGGAGACGAAGTTCAAATTATTGGTTTAGGAGAAGAACCTAAAAAATCAGTATGTACTGGAGTTGAAATGTTCAGAAAAATTCTTGATCAAGGTGAAGCTGGAGATAACGTAGGTTTATTGTTAAGAGGTATTGATAAAAAAGAAATTAAAAGAGGTATGGTTATAGCTAAACCAGGCTCTATTACTCCTCATACTGTATTCAAAGCTGAAATTTATGTTTTGAAAAAAGAAGAGGGTGGTCGTCATACTCCATTCCATGATAATTATCGCCCACAGTTCTATTTAAGAACTCTTGACGTAACGGGTGTTATTAAACTTCCAGAAGGAACAGAAATGGTTATGCCTGGTGATAATGTAACAATCACAGTAACTTTAATCACTCCTGTTGCAATTAATAAAAATTTACGTTTCGCTATCCGTGAAGGTGGTAGAACAGTTGGTGCAGGACAGGTAATCGAGATTGTTGAATAAATTAAAAACAAAATAAAAGGTTGATTTGATAATGAAAATTATCAAATCGCCTTTGTTTGTATTGTTCTATTATTTTTACGGGTGTAGCTCAATTGGTAGAGTGGCGGTCTCCAAAACCGTAGGCTGTGGGTTCGATTCCTACCACCCGTGCAAAGAACTTTAAAGAAAATGACAAAGTTAAAATTGTATTTAGAAGAGGTTTATAATGAACTTTTATATAAAGTATCATGGCCATCATGGAAAGAATTACAAAATAGTTCTGTTGTGGTAATGGTTGCTTCTTTAGTAATTGCAATTCTCGTTTTTTTAATGGATATTAGTTTTGAAAATCTAATGTCTTTAATTTACAGTATGTTCTATTAATAATTAAAAAAATGAGTGCAGAGGTTACAAAGAAGTGGTATGTAGTACGAGCTATTAGTGGAAAAGAAAAAAAGGTGAAGGAATACATTGAAAGTGAAATTTCATCTTTGAATCTCCAAGATTATGTATCTCAAGTACTTATTCCTACTGAAAAAGTTTACCAAATTAGAAAAGGAAAGAAAATTAGTAAAGAAAGGAATTTCTTTCCTGGTTATATTTTAGTTGAAGCAGCACTTGTTGGTGAAATTGAACATACAATTAAGAATATAACTGGTGTAATTGGTTTTCTTGGCGTAAAAGGAGGCGAACCAGTACCATTAAGACTGTCAGAGGTTAATAGAATTTTAGGTAAAGTAGATGAACTTGCAGATAGAGAAGAAGAATTAAATGTTCCATTCTTTGTAGGTGAATCGGTAAAAGTAACAGATGGACCTTTCAATAGTTTTTCAGGAGTTATTGAAGAGGTTAATGATGATAAGAAAAAATTAAAAGTAATAGTTAAGATATTTGGACGCAAAACGCCTTTAGAACTTAGCTTTATGCAAGTAGAAAAAGAATAAGTCAAGATAATTTTTAGAAATTCATATTATGGCAAAAGAAATTTCTGTATTTATAAAATTACAGATTAAAGGAGGAGCTGCAAATCCTTCTCCACCAGTAGGTCCTGCTCTTGGATCAAAAGGAGTAAATATTATGGAGTTTTGCAAACAATTTAATGCAAGAACTCAAGAAAGTGCTGGAAAAGTTTTACCAGTTATAATCACTGTATTTACTGATAAATCATTTGAATTTATCGTTAAAACACCACCAGTTGCTGTTCAATTATTAGAAGTTACAAAGCTTAAATCAGGATCAGCAGAGCCAAATAGAAATAAAGTTGGATCTGTAACTTGGGATCAAATTAAAACAATAGCTGAAGGTAAAATGGTCGATTTAAATGCTTTTGAAATTGAATCAGCTATGAAAATGGTTGCAGGAACAGCAAGAAGTATGGGAATCTTGGTGGACGGAGCGTCTCCATTTAAAAATTAATTTATTACTTCATATTTCAAGAAGAGAAAATGGCTACAATAACAAAAAATAGAAAAAAAGTTTCAGGGAAAGTAGATTCTGCAAAGAAATATACTTTAAAAGAAGCTTCTACATTGGTAAAAGAGATTACTACAACTAAATTTGACTCATCAGTTGATATTGATGTTCGTTTAGGTGTTGATCCTAGAAAAGCTAATCAAATGGTTAGAGGAATAGTAACTTTACCTCATGGAACGGGGAAGAAAGTAAGAGTATTAGTTCTTTGTACCCCTGATAAAGTGGATGAAGCTATTGCTTCTGGAGCTGAACATGTAGGTTTAGATGATTATATCGAAAAAATCAAAGCTGGTTGGACAGATATTGATATTATTATTACGATGCCATCAGTTATGGGTAAAATTGGAGCTTTAGGTCGAATATTAGGACCAAGAGGTTTAATGCCAAACCCTAAAACAGGAACTGTTACAATGGAAATTGGTAAAGCAGTTGAAGAAGTTAAAAAAGGAAAAATTGATTTTAAAGTTGATAAATACGGTATAATTCACGCTTCCATTGGTAAAGTTTCTTTCGATCCAATTAAAATCGCAGAAAATGCCAAAGAGTTATATAGTACAATTCTTAAGTTGAAACCAACTGCCGCAAAGGGTACTTATGTGAAAAGTATTTACATGTCTAGTACAATGAGTGCAGGTTTACAACTTGAGCCAAAATCGTTTGATGAATAGTTTATTTAAAAATTAGTAAGTCTTTTTTAGTATGAAAAAAGAAGATAAAAATGTGGTAGTTGAAACACTTATCAGTCAGATCAACGGCTCAGCACATTTTTACATTACTGATATTTCAGCTTTAAATGCTGCGGATACCAGTATGTTAAGAAGAAAATGTTTTGAGAAAAATATCAGAATGGTAGTTGTTAAAAACACCTTGCTTAAATTAGCTTTAGATAAAGCTAATGGTGAATACAAAGACTTATATGATGTTTTAAAAGGAAATACCTCGGTATTATTTACTGAAGTAGGTAATGAACCTGCTAAGTTAATAAAAGATTTCAGAAAAAAACATAGTAAACCTATTTTAAAAGGAGCTTATGTTGAGGAGTCTATTTATCTAGGAGATAACCAATTAGATTCATTAGTAAGCATTAAATCTAAAGAAGAATTACTTGGCGATCTTATTGCATTATTGCAATCTCCAGCTAAGAATGTTATGTCTTCTTTACAGTCAGGAAGTAGAATCTTGGCAGGTGTTGTAAAAACACTATCAGAAAAATAGTAAAATAAAGTAGTTAATCTTAAATTAGTGTAAAATGGCAGATCTAAAAAAGTTTGCAGAAGAGTTAGTTAATTTAACTGTAAAAGAAGTTAATGAATTAGCAGTAATATTAAAAGAAGAATATGGTATTGAACCAGCTGCTGCAGCTATTGCTGTTGCAGGTCCTGCTAGTGGCGACGCTGTTGTAGCTGAAGTAAAATCATCTTTTGATGTAATTTTAAAATCAGCAGGTGGACAGAAATTACAAATTGTTAAATTAGTAAAAGAATTAACAGGATTAGGTTTAAAAGAAGCAAAAGAATTAGTTGACGCTGCTCCTAAAGCAATTAAAGAAGGTGCATCAAAAGATGAAGCAGAATCTTTAAAAGCAAAATTAGAGGAAGCTGGAGCTGAAGTTGAACTTAAATAGTAAAACCTAAAAAGGTTTATTTTGGTTTAGAGCCTAAAAATAGGCTCTAAACCTTTTTGTGTTATTGTTCATTTATCAGTTCATTTAATCTAATAAATAAATGTCTTTTAATAGTAAAACCAATCCAAGAATTAAATTCGGTTCTATAAAAAATCGTTTAGATTATCCCGATTTTTTAGAAATTCAGTTAAAATCTTTCAAAGATTTTTTTCAATTAGATACAAATCCTGATAGACGAAAAAACGAAGGTCTTTTTCAGGTATTTTGTGAAAATTTTCCAATTACTGATACCCGAAACAATTTCGTTTTAGAATTTATTGATTATTATATTGATCCTCCTCGCTATGCTATTGAGGAATGTATAGAAAGAGGTTTAACTTTTAGTGTGCCCTTAAAAGCAAAGCTGAAACTTTATTGTACAGATCCAGAACATGAGGATTTTGATACAGTAATACAAGATGTATATTTAGGAACCATGCCTTATATGACTCCTAAGGGGACATTTGTAATTAATGGAGCAGAACGAGTCGTCGTTTCTCAATTACATCGTTCACCTGGAGTATTTTTTGGACAAAGTATCCATGCCAATGGAACTAAATTATATTCGGCAAGAATTATTCCTTTTAAAGGATCATGGATCGAGTTTGCAACAGACATAAATAATGTGATGTATGCTTACATTGACCGTAAAAAGAAATTACCAGTTACAACACTTTTACGTGCAATTGGTTTTGAGAGTGATAAAGACATTCTTGAAATATTTAATTTGGCAGATGAGATAAAAGTATCAAAAACAGGTTTAAAGAAAATTGTAGGACGTAAATTAGCTGCAAGAGTTCTTAAATCATGGATTGAAGATTTTGTTGATGAAGATACTGGCGAAGTAGTTTCTATTGAAAGAAATGAAGTTGTTATTGATAGAGAAACAATTATAGAGGCAGATCATGTTGATATAATTGTTGAATCGGGTACATCTACTATTTTATTGCATAAAGAAAATCAAAATATGGCTGATTATGCAATAATTTATAATACACTTCAAAAAGATCCATGTAACTCTGAAAAAGAAGCAGTATTACATATTTATCGTCAATTAAGAAATTCAGAACCACCAGATGAAGCTACAGCTAGAGATGTTATAGATAAGCTTTTTTTCTCTGATAAAAGATATGATTTAGGAGAAGTCGGTCGTTACAGAATTAATAAAAAATTAAATCTTCAAACAGCTAAAGATGTTAAGGTTTTAACAAAAGAAGATATAATTGAAATTATTAAATATCTTATTGAGCTTATTAATTCAAAAGCAGATGTTGATGATATAGATCACTTGAGTAATCGTAGAGTTAGAACTGTTGGAGAGCAATTAGCAAATCAATTTGGTGTTGGTTTAGCTCGTATGTCTAGAACGATTCGTGAAAGAATGAATGTTCGTGATAATGAGGTGTTTACTCCAATTGATTTGATTAACTCAAAAACACTATCATCCGTAATTAATTCATTTTTTGGAACAAATGCGTTGTCTCAATTTATGGATCAAACAAATCCATTAGCGGAGATGACACATAAAAGAAGATTATCTGCGTTAGGACCTGGGGGTTTATCTAGGGAAAGAGCTGGATTTGAAGTACGAGATGTTCATTATACTCATTATGGAAGACTTTGCCCAATTGAAACACCTGAAGGACCAAATATTGGTCTTATTTCTTCATTGTGTGTGTTTGCTAAAATTAATGAATTAGGGTTTATAGAAACTCCTTATAGAAAAGTAGAAGAGGGAGTTGTTGATTTGACAGAACAAGGTGTATTTTATTTTAGTGCAGAAGAAGAAGAAGCAAAAGTAATAGCTCAAGCAAATGCTCCTTTAGATGAAAGAGGTAAGTTTGAAAATTTAAAGGTTAAAGCTCGTGAAAATAGTGATTTTCCTTTAACTGAAGCAGGTCGAATTGATTTAATGGATGTTGCTCCAAATCAAATTGCATCTATAGCAGCTTCGTTGATTCCATTTTTGGAGCATGATGATGCTAACCGTGCATTGATGGGATCGAATATGATGCGTCAAGCAGTTCCTTTATTGAGACCAGAAGCTCCAATTGTTGGAACTGGAATAGAAGCTATTGTTTCAAATGATTCTAGAATTCAATTAGCAGCCGAAGGAGAAGGAGTAGTTGAATTTGTTGATGCTAGTAAAGTCGTTATTCGTTATTCAAGAACTGAAGAAGAACGTTTTGTAAGTTTTGAGGATGATGTAAAAACATATAATATTCCTAAATTTCAAAAAACAAATCAAAGTACTTGTGTTAATTTGCGTCCTGTTGTTGTTAAAGGCGAAAAAGTTTATTTAGGACAATTATTAACAGAAGGTTATGGAACAGAAAAAGGAGAATTAGCTTTAGGTAGAAACCTTAAAGTTGCATTCATGCCTTGGAAAGGATATAACTTTGAAGATGCTATTGTTATTTCAGAAAGAGTTGTTAGTGAAGACTTATTTACATCAATACATATTGATGAATATATTCTTGAAGTTCGTGATACAAAACGCGGATTAGAAGAACTAACATCAGATATTCCAAATGTTAGTGAAGAAGCAACTAGAAATTTAGATGAAAATGGATTAATTAGAATTGGAGCAGAGGTTCAACCTGGTGATATTCTAATTGGAAAAATTACTCCAAAAGGAGAATCGGATCCATCACCTGAAGAAAAACTTTTACGTGCTATCTTTGGAGATAAAGCAGGTGATGTAAAAGATGCTTCATTAAAAGCATCTCCTTCATTACATGGCGTTGTTATTGATAAAAAATTATTCTCTCGTTCAGTAAAAGATAGAAAAGTTAAAACATCTGAAAAAACTATTTTGAGTAAGATTGACGAAGAGATGAATAAAGATATCGAAGAGCTAAATACAAAATTGGTTGATAAGCTTTTTATTCTTGTTAATGGTAAAACATCTCAAGGTGTTAAAGATTATTTTGGAAACGATGTTATTGCAAAAGGTGTTAAGTTTACACAAAAAGTACTTCAGGATATTAAATACACTGAAATTAATCCAAATAAGTGGACTACAGATAAGGCTAAAAATGATAGTATAAGAGAATTGCTTCATAATTATATTGTAAAATATAAAGAAATAGAAGGTGTTTATAAAAGGAAGAAATTTAATGTAACAGTTGGAGATGAATTGCCAAGTGGTATTGTACAATTAGCTAAAGTTTATATAGCCAAAAAACGTCAGCTTAAGGTAGGAGATAAAATGGCAGGTCGTCATGGAAATAAAGGTATTGTTGCAAGAATAGTTCGTAAAGAAGATATGCCTTATTTAGAAGATGGAACACCTGTTGATATAGTATTAAATCCACTTGGCGTGCCTTCACGTATGAACCTTGGACAGATTTATGAAACCGTTCTTGGTTGGGCAGGTAAAGAATTAGGGTTGACTTTTGCAACACCTATTTTTGATGGAGCAACTCTTGATGAGATTACTGAATATACAAGAAAAGCAGGAGTTCCTGATTTTGGGAAAACATATCTTTATGATGGAGGAACAGGTGTGCGTTTCGATCAGCCTGCAACAGTCGGTATGATTTACATGCTTAAGTTAGGGCACATGGTTGACGATAAAATGCATGCTCGTTCTATAGGTCCTTATTCATTGATTACACAACAACCACTTGGAGGTAAGGCTCAATTTGGAGGTCAACGTTTCGGAGAAATGGAGGTATGGGCACTTGAAGCATTTGGGGCATCTAATATTTTACAGGAAATACTAACTATAAAATCGGATGATGTAATTGGAAGAGCAAAAGCTTATGAAGCAATTGTTAAGGGAGAACCAATGCCTGCACCTGGTATTCCAGAATCACTGAATGTATTATTACACGAATTAAGAGGATTAAGCTTAAGTGTTAATCTTGACTAATATTACAGAATGTTGGTGCTAACATCAACATTCTTTTTCTTATTTTCATCGTTAATTTAAAATAGATTCAATATATGGCTTTTAAAAGAGATATCAAAGTAAAGAGTAATTTTACAAAAATATCTATTGGCTTAGCTTCGCCAGAAGAAATTTTAGAAAAATCAAGTGGAGAAGTCCTTAAACCAGAAACAATCAATTATCGGACTTATAAACCCGAGAGAGATGGTTTGTTCTGCGAAAGAATATTTGGCCCAGTTAAAGATTATGAGTGTCATTGTGGTAAGTATAAAAGAATTAGATACAAAGGTATTGTTTGCGATAGATGTGGAGTTGAAGTAACTGAAAAGAAAGTACGTCGTGAACGTATGGGACATATTTCATTAGTTGTTCCAGTTGCTCATATCTGGTACTTTAGATCATTACCAAATAAAATAGGATACCTTTTAGGATTGCCAACTAAAAAGTTAGATACAATTATTTATTACGAACGTTATGTTGTAATTAATGCTGGTATTAAAGCAGAAGAAGGTATTAGTTATTTGGATTTTCTTACAGAAGAAGAATATCTTGATATTTTAGAAACACTTCCAAAAGAAAATCAATATCTTGAAGATACTGATCCTAATAAATTTATTGCAAAAATGGGAGCAGAGGCTCTTTATGATTTGCTAGGAAGATTAGATCTAGATGATTTATCTTATAAATTAAGAGATATTGCAAATAAAGAAACTTCTCAGCAACGTAAAAGTGAAGCATTAAAACGGTTACAAGTTGTTGAAGCGTTTCGTACATCAAAAGGGAAAAATCGTCCGGAATGGATGGTAATTAAAGTAGTTCCTGTAATTCCACCAGAATTACGTCCACTTGTTCCGCTTGATGGAGGTCGCTTTGCAACATCAGATTTAAATGATCTTTATCGTAGAGTTATTATTAGAAATAATCGTTTAAAACGATTAATTGAAATTAAAGCTCCAGAGGTAATCTTGAGAAATGAAAAACGTATGCTTCAAGAAGCAGTTGATTCTTTATTTGATAATTCAAGAAAATCAAACTCTGTAAAAACTGATGCAAATAGACCTCTTAAATCTTTAAGTGATAGCTTAAAAGGAAAACAAGGACGTTTTCGTCAAAATTTATTAGGAAAACGTGTTGACTATTCAGCTCGTTCGGTTATTGTTGTTGGACCAGAATTGCAATTGCATGAATGTGGTTTACCAAAAGATATGGCTGCTGAATTATATAAACCATTTATTATAAGAAAGCTTATTGAAAGAGGGATAGTAAAAACGGTTAAATCAGCAAAGAAAATTGTTGATCGCAGAGATCCTGTTGTTTGGGATATTTTAGAAAATGTATTAAAAGGACATCCTGTAATGTTAAACCGTGCTCCTACATTGCACCGTTTAGGTATTCAAGCTTTTCAGCCTAAGCTGATTGAAGGAAAAGCAATACAGTTACATCCACTTGTTTGTACAGCTTTTAATGCTGACTTTGATGGAGACCAAATGGCTGTTCATTTACCTTTAGGTAATGCAGCAATTTTAGAAGCACAAATGTTGATGTTGGCATCTCATAATATTTTGAATCCAGCTAATGGTGCTCCTATTACAGTTCCTTCACAAGACATGGTTTTAGGTCTTTATTATATTACAAAGCCTAGAAAAGGAGTTAAAGGAGAAGGTTTAGTTTTTTATTCACCAGAAGAAGTAATTATAGCATATAATGAAGGTGCTGCTGAGTTACACGCAATTATTAAAGTAAAACTTGATACAGTCGAAGATGGAAAATATGTTAATAGATTAATTGAAACCACTGTTGGAAAAGTATTATTTAATCAAGTCGTTCCTAGAGAGGTTGGATATATTAACGATCTTTTGACAAAACGATCATTAAGAGATATTATTAGTTTAGTTCTTAAAAAAGCAGGAACTGCAGCTACCGCTAGATTTCTTGATGATATTAAAAATTTAGGATATCAAATGGCATTTAAAGGAGGATTATCATTTAATTTATCGGATGTTATTATTCCTAAAGAAAAAGCAGAATTAGTTACCGAAGGTTATGAGCAAGTAGAAGAGGTTGTGAATAATTACAACATGGGATTCATAACTAATAATGAAAGATATAACCAAATTATTGATATTTGGACACATATTAACGCAAAACTTACTCATACATTAATGACTCAATTGAGTTCAGATAATCAAGGGTTTAATTCTGTTTATATGATGCTTGACTCTGGAGCGAGGGGTTCTAAAGAACAAATTCGTCAGTTGTCTGGAATGAGAGGTTTGATGGCGAAACCACAAAAATCAGGAGCTTCGGGATCTGAAATTATTGAAAATCCAATTTTGGCTAACTTTAAAGAAGGTTTGTCGGTATTAGAATATTTTATATCTACTCACGGTGCTCGTAAAGGTCTTGCAGATACAGCTTTAAAAACTGCAGATGCTGGATATTTAACTCGTCGTTTGGTAGATGTATCGCAAGATGTTATTATTTCGGAAGACGATTGCGGAACACTTCGAGGACTTTTAGCTACAGCAATTAAACATAATGAAGACGTTGTAGAAACATTATATGATAGAATCATTGGTAGAACTACTGTTCATAATATTTATCATCCATTAACAGGAGAATTAATTGTTGGAGCAGGAGAAGAATTAACAGAAGAAATAACTCAAGTAATTGAAGATTCTCCAATTGAACAAGTTGAAATACGTTCGGTATTAA
>Ga0316608_1000637_pt1 | contig 15650 bp, 13 predicted proteins | sample MIS2016152B_MG_FD_207673 | JGI IMG/M metagenome (GOLD analysis project Ga0316608, IMG submission 207673) | Microbial mat bacterial communities from Middle Island sinkhole, Lake Huron, Michigan, United States - MIS.2016.152B | ecosystem: Environmental > Aquatic > Freshwater > Lake > Sediment...
CTCCAAACCAGGAAACCAAACCGGGTTGTCCTTGTGTTTCATAGTAAATATTATCTATAACATCTTGTTCAATTTTTTGATTACTTTCACGTTGATACCAATCGAACATTTCCTGCACTTCTTCTTTTGTAAGGTTTGGAACATGTATGCTTCGTTGGATATTAAAAGGTGAGCCCGTTCTGTTATCGATACCTAAAACACTACGCACTCCAATAAGTGCGACACCATGCAAAATGTAGGTTTTTTCAAAAGCTGATTTTGATGTTTCGTTTTTTCGGTTAAGAAATATATCTCGAAAACGTGCTACTATTTTTTGTATGACTTTACCTTCAAGTGCATCAAACTCATCCAAAATTAGTATCAAGGGTTTTTTAAAATATTGACTTGTAAAAACTTCTTTAAAATCTTTTAAATTATCAAAAAATGGTAAAGATATTTTAAAATATTTAGCTATTTCTTTTGTTAATTCTTGGGCAAAATATAACTCATCCGTCACCGAATCATAAGATTGAAGCGGAAGTATCATAACCATAAATCGGTCATCGGCTTTAATACGAATGAATGTTTCACGTAAAAGCCACGTTTTGCCTGTTTGTCTGGGTGCCCAAACTGTAAAATAATGACCGCCTTTTTCCGGAATCTCTCCAACAAGTTGGTTTAATGCTTTATTGACTAAATCCTCACGGGGAACATAGTATTCAATATCGGTATCAACCGGACCATAAGATGAAAATTTTCTCATTATTAATTTGATTTGTTATGCCTTTATTTTGCAAAGATAATGTCTTTTATAAATTAAATGAAAAATATTTTTCTTCACACAATGAAGGTTAGTCTTGTTGAAAATGATAAAAAATTGAGAATGAATATCAATTACCAGTAGCAATAAATACCGTAGATACAATTATATCGGTGTTTTTGTAAATAATATCTTTTTCAAATTTTAAACGATTATCTTCATTGATTGATTCTACAAATACAGCAAGTGTTATGCTTTTGATTTTCAAACTCATTGCATATTCTGCTGCTTGTTGAACTGATTCTTTAAAACCACTCACATCAGTGAATGATTTTATTTCAATAGCATATAACAAATTGTTTTTTCTTAATAAAATATCAACCTTCCCATTACCTGTAGGAAATTCAGGATATACATTGGCTTTTCTGTATAAGAATGTTTCTAAAAATCCTACCAAACTGAAATGAAAAACCGCTTCAGTTATTTTATTATCACTCCTTCTTGGCGCTTCTTTTAATATCCAGTCACGATTTAAATTTAGATATTTTTCGTATCTCCTTAAAATATTGGGGACATTAAAACCAACAATTTCATCTTCCTGCCAAATAATCGAATCACTCAAATCTTCAAACGGAATATAAACTGTGCCATAAGAATCAAATAATTCGCGTCTGAACCGATTAAATAATCTTTTTTGAATGAATGGGCAGGTAAATTTTGCATAACGCTCTGTTTTATTATCTTCTTCAATTTCTTCAAACCTGATAATTCCATTCATATAAAGATAATTATGAATAGGATCATCGAATGTAAAAAGAACTTTACCAGTTGTTCTGAATAATTCGAGCAAATAAGGTTTGTTTTCAGGTTGATTTGCTTTACTAATCAGATTCATAATGGTATTATTCGGAAGTACTTGATTAGCTGCGCCCAATACGTATTTCCATTGCTTTAGATTAATGGGTTTGTCTGTTTCTTTGTTATAAGTTTCTGTGAGTAATTCACCAAACCATGAAACCAAACCCGGTTGCCCTTGTGTTTCATAGTAAATATTATCTATAACATCTTGTTCAATTTTTTGATTACTTTCACGTTGATACCAATCGAACATTTCCTGCACTTCTTCTTTTGTAAGGTTTGGAACATGAATGCTTCGTTGTATATTAAAAGGTGAACCCGTTCTGTTATCGATACCTAAAACACTACGCACTCCAATAAGTGCGACACCATGCAAGAGATAGGTTTTTTCAAAAGCTGATTTTGATGTTTCGTTTTTTCGGTTTAGAAAAATATCTCGAAACCGGCCAACGATTTTTTGAATGACATTAGATTCAAGTGCATCAAATTCATCCAAGATTAGTATCAAGGGTTTTTCAAAATATTTGTTGGTAAAGACTTCTTTAAAATCTTTTAGATTATCAAAAACAGGTAAAGATATTTTAAAATAAGTAGCTATTTCTTTTGTTAATCCCTGGGCAAAATATAACTCATCGGTTACGGAATCATAAGATTGAAGCGGAAGTATCATAACCATAAATCGGTCATCGGTTTTAATACGAATGAATGTTTCACGTAAAAGCCAGGTTTTGCCAGTTTGTCTGGGTGCCCAAACTGTAAAATAATGACCGCCTTCATCATTATCTCCAACTAACTGATTAAATGCTAAATCAACTAATTGTTTTCTTGGTACATAATATTCGGTCTTAGTACTCACCGGACCGTAGGATGAAAATTTTCTCATTATTTGAATTATTTTGCCCTTTCAGCAAAGATAATATTTTTCTTTTATAGAAAAAAAGTAAAATGGTGATGATAATAAAAAGTCGGTAATTGAGAACCGACCAAATCTATCACCAAAATATACATATTGTTTATTATCAATGCAATAGTTTAGACAGGTAATTGCCAAGTATCCCTTCGGTGAAGTACATGTTCTTTCTAAGCAAAAATGTTTTATTTTTGCAAGCAATTAGTTCTTTGAATTATTGCTTTGAGAAATTTTGAGGTAGCAATTCTTCGAGTTTGCTTAGCTTGCTGTCGGGTATGACTTTGAGAGCATGTGTTAACCATTCAAGCGGATTGATATTGTTGATTTTGCATGTTCCGAAAAATGAATACATCATTGCAGCTCTTTGGGCTGCGCCATTTGATCCTGCAAACAAATAATTCTTTCTACCCAGAGCCATGGGTCTAATACTATTTTCAACCAGATTGTTGTCAATTTGATACTTCCCATTTTCCGTATATCTTATTAGTCGTTTCCATAAGTTTAGCGTGTAGGATATCGCTTTTCCAATTGAACTTTGAGGTAATACTTCTATGGATTTTTCCTTCAACCATTTTTCAAACTCTTCCAAAATGGGTACTGATTTTTCTATTCGAAGTTTTCTAATTTCTTCATAATTTAAATTACTTTCAAGTGCTTGACGTTCAATATAATACAGCTTTTGAAAGACAGATAATGCATGTTCTGCCAATTCCTTATTATTACCTAAGGCTTGCTCAAATTTTCTACGTGCATAGGCCATGCATGCCAGTAAATGAATATTTTCTAGTATTACAAAGTAATTATATACAGCGTAACCATTTGATTGTATTGCTCCTATGAATAATTTTAAGAAAATTAAGGAACCTTCACGTCCTCGAGTTTTTTGGTAATCAAAACAAACTATTTTTTCGTGCGGTGAATAATAGTATTTATCAGTTTCTCAAAATCATCTTCTGATAATATCTCTAATTTATATTCCATTATTAACATTTTCATGCAAAATAAAGGTTTTTATCTTAATTTTCAAACTTTTGTGATGATTTATTTTGGGATTATGGCATTGCAACTTCTTATTTTTTTTAATTGGAAAATATTATCCAATTTATTTTCAGACAAATTTATTATCTTTGAAATGAATTTCGTTTTCAAAATGGAATCCAAGAGTAAACAAACTAAGAATTATATATTCAAAGTGCAAATTAAGAAAAATAGCATATTTAACCTAAAAATGAGCCAACATGAAACGCTTAGTTGAAAAACCCTTCTTACAGATCTTCTTTGATTATGAAACCCGCACCATGCACGTGATCAGACCATCAGAAACAGAAAACATGACTGCCGAAGCTTACAAAACTGACACCATGGAATGGGCTAAAATAATTCTCGATTTAAAACCTGTAAAAATTTTGGTGGATGAAACCGAAATGAAGTACGGCATAAAGCCAGAATTGCAGGATTTTATGCAAAAAAACCTGATAATTCCAGCCATTGGTGCTGGCTTAAAATATGTAGCAATGATTGTAAGCAAAGACCTCTTTTCTCAAGTTTCCATAGAGCAAATACTCGAAGATAAACCCAGTCATGGCCTTACAATCAGGTTTTTCGATGAAGCCTCGGATGCAATAGACTGGCTGAAAAAACATGGATAAATTCCTATGGATTTCGAACAAAAAACACAAAACCATTCTTTTCATATAATTTAGAAAAATCCGGATTATTTTTTTCAAATTCTTCACATTTTTCTATTCGCGTTACAATATAAACTGGCTTATCGATTTTTCCTTTAAGTAACCAGTTTTGATCATTATATAAAGGATTATCAGGTAGTGGCTTTTGAGAATAATAAAGGTAAGCATAACTTTTGAATCCCTTGGTTTCTAAGTAGCAATCTTTATGTTGAAGACTTATATAAAACTCTATAGCTGCATTTTGCGATATTTTTTCTATCCTTGGAACCAATAAAACAATCGCTAAAACAATAAATAGTAAGGACGATAACAATATGGTGGTAATCCTTTGTTTTAATTGAGATTTCTTGAAATAAAGCAAAGCAAGCAGGATTCCGGCAATGAGTATAATACCTGGTAAAAATTCTAAATATGTCCAGTTAACATTGGCTTGCAAATTTGCTACTGCAAAGCGATCTTTAATCATACCGGATTGAATTATAGCATCCTTTTTAAAGATAAGGATTTGTAAACCTATAAGAATTAAAGCATAAACAGAAGCGACTGAAATTAAACATCCATTTATCCATTTTCTCCATTTAGCCCTATCTGTCAGTAAGTTATTTATGAAATAGGCAGATAAGAAAGTCAAAGGAAAATAACAAAGTGATGAGTAATGAACAATTTTGGTCTTTACAATCGTAAAAATGATTAAAACAACCCAAAATAAAATGGAACAGATTAAATGAAATCGATCTTGTACTGAATTTGTATAATTTTTGAATTTGAAACCGCCCAAAGCAAAAACAGATGCAGGAAAAACGCCAAAAAACAAAATAACAAAATGATAGGCAAAGAAACCGCCATGCCCAGCATCTTCGGTAGTAAACAAACGAATCTGATAAACAATGAACTGCTTTACCAAATCCATCTTACCATTTGCAATCTGAACCAAAAACCATAAACCACCCACCAAAACAAAAACCAGAAAAAATGTAATGATATGCCAAATATTTGTTGGTATTTTGAATCGCCTGATTATAAAGTATATTCCATAGGTAAATGCAAAAAGCAAGAAAGCAACGGGACCTTTGGTTAATACAGCAAAGTCAAGCAATATCGCAGCCATAATCAAAAACCGAATTCTATTGGCACTTTCGGTTAAATATAGGAAGAATAAATATATTGACATGAATATGAATAAGTTAAACCAAGGATCAATGATTCCAGACTTGAAATAAAGGTGAGGCAAAAAGGAACAAAGAAAAACAGAAGTCCAAATTCGGGCAAATGATTCAGAAAAATGTTTTCTGGCAACAAAATAAATGAAAATCAATGTAAAAAGGCCACAAATTGCATTGGGAAAACGTGCTGCAAACTCATTAATTCCGAAGACTTTCATTGACAATACCTGCATCCAAATAAACATAGGCGGCTTTTCCCAAAAAGGCAAATAATTTATCATCACATCCTGATAATTCTTGCTTACAATCATTTCTCGGGCGGCTTCGGCAAAATTAATTTCATCCCAATCAAACAAATGAACAGCACCCAAAAAAGGTATAAACAATATGCAAGATAGCAGCGAAATCAGTATGATAAATTTATAATTTCTCATTTTAGATACGTTAAAAAAATTTTTCAAAAGTAGATAAAACAGTCGAAATTGGAAACAAAATTTCATTTCGGCGCATAGGTGTGAGGGAAAAATCAGGAATTGTTTTTAACTTTGTCCCAAAATATTTTTTATGATTGAGTATCTCATACGAATTGACAGGCAATTACTCGTTTTTTTTAACGGGCTTCATACGGATTTTTTTGATCCTGTGATGTATTTTATTAGCGCAATTCCCCCTTGGATTCCCATGTACGTTATTATCTTGTTTTTTGTCTTTAAAAAACAAAAATGGTATGGTCTCATCACCTTAGCTGCCTTGCTTGTATTGTTTGCATGCACAGATTTGATTTCTGTTCATGGTTTTAAGAATGTTTTTCACCGTCTCCGCCCATGTCATGATCCTGTTTTGAAGGATATAGTTTATTCGTACAAAGATCATTGCGGTGGATTGTATAGTTTTGTTTCTTCTCATGCTACCAATACCTTTGGACTTGCATGGTTTACTCATTTATACTTTAAAAACAAATGGTTTTCCCTCTGGATTTTTTCTTGGTGCAGTGTGGTTTCACTGAGCAGAGTTTATCTAGGGGTGCATTTCCCATTAGATATTATTTGTGGTGCAATTTTAGGTAGTTCATTGGCTTTCATCGTTTTTTACTCTTATAAATTCGTCCTCAATAAAGTTCAAAAACCGAAAAATTAAACAAAAAATTGGCAGGATTTAAAACACATATTACAGTAGGCGCCGGCGTAGGATTTTTTATTTCGCTTTCAACATTTATTACGGATTGGGCCAGCCATTTTTACATGAACCTTGTCATTTTTGCAACAGCCATTGTAGGTTCCTTTTTGCCTGACATGGATAGTGATACGGGAGTGCCGGTTTTCATCGTTTTTGGGTTTTATGGATTTGTCGCCTCCACCTTATTTTTCTATTTTGGTTATGAAAATAGTTGGAGTGTTTTATATCTACTCATCATTCCGATAATTGCATTTATTCTTGTCCGATATTTGTTATGCTATATATTAGGGAAATATTCAAAACACCGGGGAGCTTTTCATTCAATTCCCGCCGTGTTGATTACATTTTTTCTGGGTCTGCTAATTGCCGATTTTTTTAAAAAATTAACCATCACCGATAAATTCCTTATAGCTTTTTCACTTTCAATAGGATACTTGAGTCATTTGGTTCTGGACGAGATATATTCAACCCAATTTTTATTTTCTAAATCGAAAAGGAAATCAAAAGGGAAAATTACCAATCCTCTGAAAATGAAAGTTCCTAAATTACGATTTAAAAAATCCTTTGGCACGGCATTAGATTGGAATCTTAAAGACAAAAAATCGGCCATTGCACTTTATGCTATACTTTTAGTTTTAGTTTTTCTGAGCTATCCTATGTTTAGAAAATTGTTTTTTGTGTTATAATAATTATTAAAAGAGCATGGAAAACAAGGATAAATTAATTGGAGATCTTGCAATTCTTTTTAGCAATATTCAGGAATTCAATATCCGCTTGCAAATAGGCATGTCGATGTTGGGAAAATACCTTGAAGTCAGCCGTATCATCATCATAGAAGATTATAGTAAACCGGGTTCAGGTTTGCATATTTTTGAATGGACAGATCAAGGAGTAGCCAGCGATATCAGCCAAAGTAAAAGGAACACCCGAGCGGGTTTATTTAAGGATGCATCCAAAAAGATTGCAGATTCAGGTTATTTTTCCATCAGTGAAACAGAAAATCTACCAGAGGAAGAAAAGAATTTTTTGATGCTCAAAGGTATTCAGTCCTTTATCTTGAATCCTGTAAAAATTAGGAATCATAATTGGGGAATAATTCGCTTTGATGATTGCAAAGCAAGTCGTTTATGGACTGAGGCCGAAATCAATATCATTCAAAGTTCTGTCCTTCTTTTTGAATCATATATAGAACGCTACTTTACCGAAAGATTGATTATTGAAGGAGACGAACGATTTTACAATTTATACACAAATAGCTCAGACTCTTGCTTCATTCTGGATTTTGAATGGAATTTTATTGATATGAACATTGCAGCCGTAGATAAATTTGGATATTCCAAAGAAGAATTGATAGAAAAGGGAGCCAATGAAGTGATATTAAATAAATGCATAGAAAACTTAGAAAAATATATTGATCAGCCTTCAAAAACAAACTATTCCATTTTCGATTATGCTATAAGCAGAGATGGCAAAATAGTTCCGGTTCAAATATCCGCACAAATACTCGATTATCAAAGAAAAGAAATAGTTTTTATCACCCTGAAAGATATAACAGACAGAAAAGAAACTGAAAGACATATTGTTAGAGCCATACTCGAAACCGAAGAAAGAGAAAGAAAACGTTTTGCCAAAGATTTGCATGATGGATTAGGTCCATTGCTGTCTTCCATTAAACTATTTTTAAAAGTTGTTTTAAAAGCAAGCGAAGAAGAAAAACGGAACAAAGCAATTGCTCAAATACACGGCATTGTGGATGAAGCTATTTCAGGAATTAAAGAAATAGCCAATAATATTAGTCCGCACGTTCTCAACAACTTTGGTTTGGTTGCAGCCATCCGTTCTTTCTGCTCTAAAATCAATGAAGCAAATGCTATTCATATCGATTTTCAAACAAACTTCACAGAACAAAGATTCGACAAAAATATTGAAATTATTTTATTCCGGGTACTTGAAGAATTAATTCACAACACCATAAAACACTCTCAAGCCAAAAATGCCGAAATCAATTTTCAAAAAACAGGAAATGACATCACGATCATATTTTTAGATGATGGAATTGGATTTGATTTTGAGAAAAAAATTAAAGAACCAGGTCGCGGAATGGGAATTTCCAACGTACTCAATCGCATCGAATCCATCAAGGGAAAATGCAGAATCAATACCTCGTTGGGAAAAGGTCTTAAAATAGTTATTGAGGTCAAGGTTTAAGCAAAACACAATGAACAGACGGATCTTAAAATTAGCAATTCCCAACATCATTTCCAATATTTCTGTGCCCCTACTTAACCTGATTGATCTGGGTTTGATTGGTCATTTAGAATCAGAGCAATACATAGGTGCAGTTTCGGTTGGCGGCGTGATTTTTAACCTAATTTATTGGAGTTTTGTTTTTCTTCGGATGAGCTCAAGTGGATTTACCGCACAAGCCTACGGAGAAAGAAATTTAAAAGAAACTGCCTATATTCTTATCAGAGGTTTGACTGTTGCTCTTGCAGGAAACGTAATCATTCTTATATTCCAAGGATTTGTTGCATACGCAGGATTATTGATGGTTGATGCAAGCTCAGAAGTTGAATCCTTGGCACGAGAATATTTTTTCATACGAATTTATTCTGCACCTGCAACCATAGCCCTTTTTGTTATTTTTGGGTGGTTTACGGGCATGCAAAATTCCAAAAGTCCCATGATCATAACAATAATTCTAAATATTTTCAATATTGGATTGGATTATGCATTTATCAAATACTTTGATCTAAGATCCAATGGTGTAGCTTGGGGAAGTTTATGCGCACAATATTTAGGCTTGTTTTTTTCACTTTGGATCATCTATCGATATTATGGAAAAATATTCCGAAATATCAAATTTCGTGATGCTTTTGAGCTAAAGAAAATGAAGAATTTTTTTATGGTGAATAAAGACATTTTTATTCGCACGGTATGCGTTTTGGTTGTCTTCACTGTATTCACATCCCGCTCGGCAAGTCAGAATGATATTGTTTTGGCAACCAATGCATTACTACTTCAATTTCTTATGTTTTTCTCATACCTTATGGATGGATTTGCATTTGCAGCAGAAGCCCTTACAGGAAAATACTATGGTGCAAAAGATTATTCTAATCTTAAAAAATCTGTTGGATATATTTTTCGTTGGGCAATAGGCATTGCTGTTGTATTCACTTTAACATATTTATTATTAGGAGATTTATTTGTTCGAGTACTTACAAATAATGACAAAATAATCGAATATGCCTACGAATATATTATTTGGATTGCATTGATTCCCTTAGCCAGTTTTGCATCCTTTACCTGGGATGGTGTATATATTGGAATGACAGCTTCAAAAGAAATGCGAAACACAATGATTTTATCTTCTTTGTTTGTCTTTTTGCCCATCATTGTTTTCTTCAAGGCGTGGATTGGAAACCATGCGCTTTGGCTGGCCATGAATCTATTCATGATTTCGAGAGCTGTATCCCAAACCATTTTATTTCCAAAGGTTTGTAAAAGAATTCTTGCTGGTTCGCCACAATAAAGTAGATATATTTATTATATCAACTCGTTATTTGCAATTCGACTTATAAGAAAACTTATTGATTTTGTTGGTTAACGATAAAAATTAAAATACTGTAAATCAATGATTAATTTTTACGTTAGTCAGAACCATAATTGACAGACCCAATCCTAATGATTTCATATTTAGTAAATAAAAAATAATTTATAAATATTTACAATTAACACTTAGTGTTAATAAAAATATAATTACGTTTGCAACGTAAAAAATATGCTGATGATGAAAGATTAGCGCAGAAAAAGCTTGGAGACGCTGCCGAGAAATTCAAACAACGGTTAGATGATATAAGTGGTGCTGAAACATTGGGAGATTTAAGATTTTTACCAGGCAGATATCATGAATTACGAGAAAATAGGAAAGGTCAGTGGGCTTGTGATTTAAACAAACCATTTAGATTGGTTTTTACACCACAAGAACGTCCAAAACCGACTGATGAAAATGGAAAATATATCTGGATTGAAATTACAGCAGTAGCATTTTAAAAATAGTTGATTATCATTAAAAAATGCAATTATGATACGGAATGAATATACCCATAAAACGGTTTACCATCCTGGCAAAACATTATCAGAAAAATTAGAAGAACTTGAAATGGGTCCCAAAGAATTTGCTATTAGAACTGGTAAACCAGAAAAGACTATAACCGCAATTTTATCAGGAAAAAGTTCTATAACATCTGAAATGTCTATTCTTTTCGAAAATGTATTAAGGATACCAGCAAAATTTTGGTTACAAAGACAAGCAAATTTTGATGAAGCTTATGCAAGGCAAAATCGGATTTTAACAATTCAAGAAGCTATTGAGTGGGCTAAAAATTTCCCTTATTCAGAAATGGTAAAATTCAATTGGGTTAAATCAACCAGAAAAGTTGAAGAAAGGGTCGTTGAATTATTTTCCTTTTTTGGAGTTGCATCAAAAACTGGTTGGGAGAATTACTACTTAAATAGCAAATTGAAAGTTGCATTTAGAATTTCCTAAAAACGACCAAAAAGCCTGAAGCATTATCAGCTTGGTTACGAGCTGGCGAATTACAAGCGGAGAATTTATTAGTCAAAGAGTATAATGAAGAATTACTAAAAAATAAATTAGTTGATATAAAGCAAATAATGAATATTCCTACAAAAGAGTATTTTAGTTTATTACAAAAAACGCTTTCAGAAATAGGAATAAAATTGGTATATACACCTTGTCTATATAATGCACCAATAAATGGTTCTACACGTTGGCATAAAGACAATCCTATAATTCAATTAAGCGGGAGACGAAAGCAAAATGATATATTTTGGTTTACTTTGTTTCATGAAATTGGACATATACTTTTACATGGAAAAAAAGACATATTCTTAGAAGATATTGAATACGATGATAAAGATATTGAAAAGGAAAAAGAGGCTGATGAATTTGCCTCAGACTTTTTGTTAAATAAAAATCAAGAAATAGAGCTGTTGAATGATTTACCTATAACAAATCAAAAAATTCAATATTATGCAACTAAATTTCATATCCATCCAGCAATAATTATCGGAAGATTACATCATAAAGAATTGGTACATTATAGCGTTGGAAGAGAATTTATTGAAAATATTGAAATTCATATTGATAATTCAAAAATACAATGAAAGATAAAATGCACATAACCCTTTTATCTTGGACCATGCTATATAGCGGTCAGTCAGGGCATTGCAAGCAAGTTAGATTGGGCGTTTAGAACAAACTTTTGTTTTTCAAACGAGCGATTTCCCTGCCCTGTCCGCCGCATATAGCTTTCTATTATACGCTATGCAAATTCACGACTGATACAAGATAAACAAAAATTGATTATATTTGAACCGTAAAAACTTGAAGATTTGATAAATGTCAATATTTCAAAAGTCTATAATTAACAAATACTTAAAAAACCTTGACAACGATAAGGTTAGTAAAGCATTCGAACATTTTCAAACTTTTTATGGTAACAAACTACGTTTGTTTGATATTCTGCACTTAAAAGAAGAAAATTATCAAAAAGGTTTTTTGCGTGAAATTTTTGTTCAGTCATTAGGTTATACCATTCGACCAGATTTAAACTACAATCTTACAACTGAATATAAAAACCAAACCGATAGTAAAAAAGTTGACGGCGCAATTATCAAAAATAATTCTGCAATTGGAGTAATTGAACTAAAATCTGCAAAAACATTCAATCTTGATACAATAAAAAATCAGGCATTCAATTACAAAAATAATCAACCTAATTGCAGATATGTAATAACTTCAAATTTCCATCATTTGCGTTTCTACATTGATAATGCAACTGAATATGAAGAGTTTGATTTATTTGAATTAACTATTCAGGAGTTTCGTTTTTTATATCTTATTCTTTCGCAAGAAAGTATTTTCAACGATATTCCGTTGAAACTGAAAGATGAAACTAAATTTCATGAAGAAAATATTAGCGAGAAATTTTACAAAGATTATAAACAATTCAGAGATAAAATTTTTAATAATCTAATAAAAAACAATTCTCAATACGATAAATTAACCTTATTTAAGAAAACTCAAAAACTTTTAGACAGATTTATTTTTATATGGTTTGCAGAGGATTGTGGTTTGGTTGCACCAAATATGATTGCTAATGTAATCCTAAAATGGAAAAATCTTTTAGATAACGACGAATATTTTACCCTATATAGTAGATTTCAAAAAACATTTCATTACCTTGATGTTAGTTACACATTTCAAAAAACTGTTTACCCTGCATTCAATGGCGGATTATTTCACACGGATGAAATTATTGACAATCCAAATTTGAAGATTGATGATAATGTACTAATTGAAGATTGTATGAAAATTTCAGCATACGATTTTAGGACAGAATTGGACGTTAATATTTTAGGACATATTTTTGAGCATTCATTAAATGAGATTGAAGAAATATCGGCTGAGTTACAGGGTGAAATTATTGACAAATCAAGAACTAAACGTAAAAAAGACGGAATTTTTTACACACCAAAATATGTTACCAATTATATTGTAGAAAGTACAATCGGTAAACTTTGTTTGCAAAAACAAAAAGAACTGCAAATTGACAATTTTGAAAGCATCGAAAAGTTTAATAAAAAAGGAAAACTTACCAAACAAGGAAAAGAATTATTTCAAAAACTTCAAGATTATAAAAATTGGTTATTGTCTTTAAAAATTCTTGACCCTGCCTGCGGCAGCGGAGCATTTTTGAATTCTGCATTAGATTATCTAATAAATGAACATAAGGAAATTGATGATTTTATTTCCGATTTGACGGGTGATAAGATGAGAATTTTCGATACCGATAAAAGTATTTTGGAGAACAATATTTTTGGAGTGGACATAAATGAAGAAAGTGTTGAAATTGCTAAGCTCTCATTATGGTTGCGCACGGCACGAAAAGACCGTAAACTTTCAGACCTGAATGATAATATTAAATGTGGAAATTCAATTATTAAAAATTCTGAAATTGCAGGAGTAAAGGCATTCGATTGGTCAGCTGAATTTTCTAAAATTATGCTAAATGGTGGTTTTGATATAATTATTGGAAATCCACCTTATGGAGTAAAATTTAACGACAATGAAAAAAACTATCTTACAAAATTTGATAGTTTAGTTCCTGATTTTGAAATCTACATTTATTTTGTTTCACTTGCAATAAAGAATTTGCTTAATAAAAAAGGAATTCTCACATATATTATTCCAAATACCTTTTTGTCTATATTATACGGTGTAAAATACAGAAAAGATATACTGGAAAACTATTTTGTCAATTATATTTCAGATTTATCGAATGACAACACTTTTGTGGACGCATCAGTGAGAACTTGTATAATTTCACTAACAAAACAAGATTCGAATATCGGTTTAACCAATATTATGACAATTAATTCATTAACCAAAGAATTTGAATTGTTTAAACAAATTGACAAACCGCATTTAAATACAAATATTGAAAATTGGTTAAATATTTCTAAAACTGATACTAAAACCGAATTGCTTGTACAAAAAATCAAATCAAATAAGTCACTTACAACATTTTTTGAAGTTTCACAAGGGTATATTCCATATCGCCGTTCAGATTTAGTTAAACATTATGGTGAAGAACAAGGAAACAAAATAGTTGATGAAAGACTTTGGCATTCAGAAACCAAATTATCTGATGAATATAAGCAAGAGATTTTAGGTAAAGATATTGAACGATTTAGAAATTCAGAAACAAATTCATTTATCAAATACGGTAAACATGTTGCGTCTTTTGTACCTTTTAAGTTTTTTAATCAACCACGAGTTTTAGTACGCGAAATTACAAATTGTAAACTATTTTGTACTTATCTTGAAAAAGAATTTTATAACAATCCATCAATCATCAATATAATAAAGAGAAACGAAGGAACTCTTAATTTAAAATATTTGTTAGCTGTTATTAATTCTACTTTAATTGGTTGGTATCATAATCAAACATCACCAAAAGCACAGAAAGGATTGTTTCCAAAGATACTTATAAACGATGTAAGAAATTTGCCTATTGCATTTACAGAAAATCAAACTGATTTCATTGAGAAAACTGAAATAATGCTTGATTTAAACAAACAATTACAAAAAAAACAAAATGATTTCGTTGAACTTTTACAATCAAATTTCAAACTTAAAAAAATTACAGAAAAAATCTGGGACTTTTTTTCATACGATTTTAACGAATTAATTAGTGAACTAAAAAAACAGAGAATAAAAATTGAGTTAAAGAAACAAATTGAATGGAAAGAATTATTTAATGAGTTTAAAACACATTTAAATGAACTTAATTTAAAAATTTCAAGTACAGACAAGGAAATTGACAATTTGGTTTATAATTTATATTGCTTAACAAAAGACGAAATTGCTTTGGTGGAAGAAAATGCTTGAGCATAATTTAATTTGTTCTACAAATATGGAAGCCTTTAATCAATTAGAAAAACTTTTTGATGACTTACTTTATCAAACTCAAAAAATTGGATTAACCCATGAGGAATTAGACAAAGGGTTGGAGTACGTTGAATTAGAGAGTATCAAGTCATGGAAACATAAATTTGAGTATAAAATGAATATATGGAAATGATCATCTTATAAATGGTGAAAAGCATTTCCATTTTGATAATTCGGAAGAAAATGTTTTCTGTAAAGTTGATTTTAAAGGTAATATATTAGAAAACAAAGGAACTAAGCAAATTCCTAAAAAAAATATTAAAGAGTTACAATATTTTCTTACAAAATGTAGCAATACTTCGTTAAATTTTAAGCAGCAATTCTGCCGTAATTAATAAGTTCTTTGATAATATCGGGATTTTTTATTGAGTTCGGATCAATAGCGAACACGTCAAAAAATCGTTCAAGTAACAATATGTTGTGATTCATTGTTTTAATATCCGACATTGAAAATGATTCACGTTGTTCTTTATCAATAGACAACCAATGTATAACTTTTGCCACGTTTATAGAAGTTAAAGATGAATTGAAATGAAATTTCAACTTATTTTCACTTCTGGCCTGGCAATCGTTTAAA
>Ga0316608_1000638_pt1 | contig 15633 bp, 23 predicted proteins | sample MIS2016152B_MG_FD_207673 | JGI IMG/M metagenome (GOLD analysis project Ga0316608, IMG submission 207673) | Microbial mat bacterial communities from Middle Island sinkhole, Lake Huron, Michigan, United States - MIS.2016.152B | ecosystem: Environmental > Aquatic > Freshwater > Lake > Sediment...
AATTGAAGAAGCTCGTAAAGCAACCCGCGCAGATTATTTGGAATTTCGTGCAAAATTTACAGCTATATTTGGAATGGTTGCCAGTGGTATGAGCATTGAAGATGCACAAATAGCCTACGCCGAAGAGCTTGAAGAAAAGAATAGTGTAAGTAGCGATGACGACACTGATACCGATAAAACGGAAGTACCCACACAGCTTGACAAAAGGGGTAAACCGATAAAGACTAACTAAAGATATTGTGCCGACGTTTCCCACTCATTGGGTTAATGAGTGTGCGAAACGCTCGGCTATTTTATTCCGCGCGGACGTCCCCACAGACAAATGCCAGAAGCAATTGCGAGATTGTTTTCAACGTTTGCTCTGCCAAAGGGGTATGCCCGCGCTTCTTTAGTACCGACTTTCCGATAGGGGAATATAAGTCGGTATGCAGTCTAATATAGGAGAAAAAGAGTCTTTCGACCACTCCTATGTTAAGACAAGCTATGTGAAATAATTCTACGACGAAAGTCTACGACGAAAGTCTACGTAATGTGAAGGATAAAGGCGTAATTGATTTGTCGTCAATTATGCGCGTTTCAGGTTAAATGTTGACGGGATATTTTGGAATCGAATTCCAAGTTAACCACAAGTTTTAATTGAACCGATACAATATACACTCTCATCCATGAGCATACGGAGCTCTCTGTAAAAACAAAACAAAAACAATTTATAAAATTAGAAAAACTGTCGGCACTACAGTAATCAGTCTGGCCGACGAATAAGTCCTGTTGCCACGTTTGACGCACAGGCACGTTTCCGTACGTTTTGCGGAATAAACTGTACAGTCTACACACCGTTACATACTCGGGATGTTGGACTGTACTTTATTTTGAATTTATTTTTAAATAGTAATCTTGCGGGTAGACAGAAAGCTATGGAAGGCGTTAGTCTAACACTTTTGAGCTGCCTGCACCCTTAATTTTTAATATATGATTGTAGAAATTTTCATAAAAGAAACAGCTAATGTAAATGGTTTAAACGGAGCAATAAAAAAGTATAGTTGTGTAATAACTAAAGGAACTGATTGCACTGGTTTTGCTCATTTACAATTTCCAGATGATATGTCTTTGGAAGACTTAGTAAACTTAGGAATTTTAATTGGAATATTATTAAAAAATTAATCTTTAAAGCATGAAAAATATGAGAGAATTTGGGAAACAATGCATTTTTGTTATTGTTTTCTTATTGTTTGTGATTTTGCTTTTTGAAGGAAGCGGGTGCTCCAGCACGAAATGTGCCGCGTATGGAAGCAGCTATAAAATGAAAAGCACCGACCATTTACGCTATCGTAATTCCACGTCTTTTATGAAAATGCACCGTGATTGAAGCAACAGTAAAATCTGTAGAATTACGGAAACCTTATGCTTCATATCAAGAAGCGTTTGAGCACATGGCTCAACAAGGAGTGAAACATTTTGGTTGGATAAACTCAGGAATCTCTGTCCCTGATGGTAATTACACTACAGTTTATCGAAACTACTCGGGCTCATCTACTCTGGAAGTAGATTTATTGAAGAGAATTAGTTACAGCGCTGACATGGGAGATTAATATGAAAAACATAGTTTATATTGTTATAATAGCAATAATAGGATTTTTAACTGGTTACTATGTTGACCATAAAGAAAAAGCAGTAGTTGAGCAGAATATATCAGTTCCTACTGACACCATTATTAAAGAAGCTACAATTAAAAATGAAGAAATAGATAAAAAGTCTTCCTATTTGTGTAAAGGCGTAACCAAGAAAGGTCTTCCTTGTAAAAGAAAGATATCTTCTGGTGAATATTGCTTTCAACACAAGTAAAAGTAGTCCCGTTTGTCTTTGGATAGGTACAAACGAGATTTTATTAGTATGAATGCGAATTTATTTCCGAATATTAGAGTAGGATTACAGAATCATATAACAAAACATAATAGGGTAGACCCAGTGTTTTGTATATTGGTTGATTTGACAATCATTCAAAGTATTACGGATTTCATTATGGTTTGGCTCGGACCGATTTTAATGGTTATAATGCCAACACCGAAAACAACACCCACATATGCCTATACATTAACAATTGGACAATGTGCCTGTAAGCATTTCCAATACGTTGCACAAGAACTGTGGGCTCTGTTTTTGCAAAGATAAAGAGCCCAAGGATTAAAGCTAAATTGGGTAGGAGTAGCAGTAGATGCCGCATACTCGGCAGAATCTATTGCAAGTTTGATAAGCTCTGTACGGGCAGGGCTTTTAACAAAAACAAAAAACAAAATAAACGACTTAAAAATTAAACGGATGAAAATAAGAGCATTTGAAGTAATAACTCGACAATCTGTTCTGAGTAAATTGCCCACAGATAATAATTTAGGAATAGATTTGACTCGAGTTCATTTAGTAAAGCATATAAAAATAATAAATGCTTTATTATTAGAAGGTGAGCAAAAAATTGAATTAAATCAATGTAGTTATTGGGAAAAAGAAACTGTAGAAGGTTTAAAACTGACTATAGTAAGAGAATCTCATGAGACTTATCAACCAAGCGATTTGTTTTTGTGTAATAACTGTAGATTAATATTTTCTTCTTAATTAATTTTACCCATGAAAAAATTATTTATTATCTTAATTGTTATGTTCTCTGTAAGCTGTGCAAGCTACAAGGATTCAGTAAAGAATCCGGAAAACAGCGAATTTGTGAACGAGATTGCGTTTAACCTGGATTGTAAACCAGAGCAGGTAAAGCAAGAATGGTTTAAATTTGTTTACTACTCGGATAAATCAACCGAAGAAATTAAAAGATTTTATGAGCAAACAAATCAGATATTCTACGTAGATACTTGTTTTAATTGTGATTAAAAACATTGCCGGCTTCTTCTTATTTTTAATCAATGGCTTTTGATTAAGGAGTCAGCTTTAATATTTTTTGTTATGATACATCTGTTATTTTACTGTGTGTACCAAGACTACTTTCCAGAAATAACTTATTCTGGAGTAGTTTACAAACGCATAAAGACTACTATTGTAAAGAGCCTTGCGAAGGCCTTTCAATATGTAGGCATGGAGTTGTATTGTTTATATTATTGTAGATGATGAGTCGTGTTGCTATGCAGGCTGTACCGAGACACGATGGGAAAAGTCGGAATACTCTTGACGTCAGGGTATTCCGGCAAGGTACATAAAATAAAAAACAAAAAATAGAAAATAAAATACTTGTTTACTGGTGGCGCTGGTTGCGAAAGATTTTAAAGCACCACTTAATTTAACCTTAAAATTTAAAAAGCTATGGGAAAATGGTTAAAATGTGTCTTCAAATCAGAAGCGAAAATTGGAGAATATTCAAATATTTTTGATTTTAAGAAAAGCTGCTATAGGCTCGATTTACGTGAATTATGTGCAACGCTGGAAGGAGCATCAGATAGGGTTAACTACACAGATGAACCTAATGTAAATTTTAATTTCAGTGATGGCAATTTTATTGTAGAAGGTAGTTTCTGTGTAGATGTAAAGAATAAATGGACTTTGCAAAGAGCAATAAGCTACACGAAGAAGTTCTTTATAGAACGTAATGTTTACTTTGAATTTTATGAAAAGTTAAAAATAACTTTAACATTTAATGAAGAGATTGTGCACCTGTTTGGAATAATTAAGGAAAAGGAATGGTTTAAATTAAAATTGTATGAATAAAGAAGAAGCATTAGACGCTATGTTAAAAGGTATAAAGATAGCAAATAGATTTTTTCTTCCAAATGAGTATCTTCACATAACAAATGGAGAAGTTTATACGGAAGAAGGTTATCTATTTAATAAATTTTTTGAATCAGACTATCTAACTCAATGCTCATGGTACGACTGGGATGCATGATTATCGTAGTACTTTTCTTTGCCTGTGGAACTCCTAAGGAACAAATTGTTCCATTAGATGTTGATGCTATAGGCGAATTGAAAACAGTTGGGGATTCGGTAGAAGTCTTCTGGAGCTTTTATTGTGTAGACTCAACTTGCAGTGCAATTGTAAGTAATCCAGGAGATTTATGTAAAAGGCATGGTAATAAAAGTTCTAACAAATTAAAACAATTTTTTAAAGATGGCAGAAGTAGTAGAAAAACAGGAAATTAGACTTATTCCTGGACTGGAATTTGAAAGAAAATCCAGAATTATTAAATTGGAATTCGATGTAGAAGATGTACTTCAAATGTCTGGAATTCCACAACGGTTTTATCCAATAATCTTAAATATGTCTAATGAAGACGTACAACAATTTGTACAGCTTACATTAAATGGAGACCCAGGATATTATGGACCCGGAACTGAACTATTTACTCGTAAACATGGTATCGTTAAGATAAAAAAGATACTACCATATCATTACTTTTGCTATATAGCGGTGAAAGTGGAAGGAACCGAAGGAGACATTTTATTAACACAAAATGATGTTAGTACAAGGGAATTTTATGAAGAATTAACCAATGAAGCTACTAGTACCGTATCAGGCACTGTTGACTGCCCTTAAAAAGTGCAGCAATATACACACAGAAAGTATTTTACCAGCGCTGAACAATTTTAAGTTTATCGCTGGCAAGGTACTATCAGTTGTGGTAACAAATTTGGAAACGAGCTATCGTTATACAATAATGGATACCACAGTTGAACAAACTGGCATAACATTAGTTGATTTTAAGTTGTTAAAGATTCTGGAAAAAACACAAGCAGAAACACTATCTTTATCCATAAAGGAAAACAGATTAGTTATAGATTATGAATTAGGTTCATTTTTTGTACCCATTTATGATTTAAAAGATTATCCAGATATCGAGTTTAAACACGGGAATCAACCAGTAGGGGAACTATTTTCTAATTATAAGAAGGTTATATTTGCTATCAAACCAGTTAATCCTTTAAATAACGGGTTAACTTGTATAAATTTTAGCAATAACTTGATTATAGGTGCTGATGGTGAGTGCGTTTTTATAGCACAAGGCAGTAATTTAGACTGCCTTATACCAGCTAAGTTAGCAAAAGTTTTATCAATAATCCAATTTAACTTTTATTGGACAAAGGATAACAACAAGCTATACTTTAATAGTGAGATACAAGCTTTAATAATTACACTGTCGGAAGATGTTTATCCGAATATGGACGTAGTCTTAAAAAAACTAAATTCGGAAATGTTTTTCCAAACTGATTTTAATCAATTAAAAAACAGTATAATTTGGGCTTTAAGTTTTACTGATACAGATGAAAAATTCGTTGACATAATTATTACAGCAAATAGTATTGAAATTCTTGGACGAGATGCTGATTATTGTAAAGGTAGTACGTCATTACCTGCATTTGTGTCAGGCAAAGAAGCTACATTTACTATATCCGGTAAATTTGTTGACGGTTTAAATGGTATGACAACAAACGTTATTTGCTACTATGATATAGATAAGCACTTAATATGGTTGAAAGATGATAATGAAAACATTTTTTTAATTGCGGCAATACAGAAGGGCTAAACCTTGAACCCGAAAAGAAGCAAGAATATATATAAAATCTTGCCACAGGCTTAGGATGGAATCTAAGTATTAACTGTGAAGGAGTTCCAGCAGAGACCCATTTTCAATGGGTGCTAATAGAAGTATTAATAATTTAAAAAAATAAGAGTATGATAAAAGATTTATTTTATGCGCGAACTTTTGGAATTATGGCTAAAATAGATAGTTTAAAAGCCAAAGGATTTACATTGCAAAAGAAATCTTCAGTAAGTTTTACAACAATATCTATTTCGCGAGAAAAAGAACGTGGTTCGTTTACAATAAACGATGAGTTAAATGTTATTTCTACTAAAGGAAATGTTAACTTAATTGTTGATTTTCTTAATGAAATAGTTTCAAAACCAGATAATTTGGTAATTATAAACGTTTTAAAACAACTGCTTCTTGATAATAATATTTGTAAAAAATTAACAAAAGAAAATTCGATTGATTTTGGTAATCTTAAGCAGATAATAAATATTCTTAGTGAAGTATTGACAGTAAAAGAAATAGTAATATTGTTAAAGAATGATTTTAGTAGCATTTTTTCCAACGAGTGAATACAATGAGGAAAAGTATTATTTAATATTCTTTCCTAATGGTAAAATTGAAATTTATGATATTAATCAAATGTTAATCTTTTTAAATAACGAAACATGAATAATAATTTAGGATTTAAAACTAAAGCCTACGTAGGAAACAGTGAAATTCCTTGTTTTGGGCTTATTGGTAGAAAATTTTCGGTCATAATAGCTGATGACACACCAGTATTAAAAAGAACCGAAAATACAGTTTATGTAGAAGCGGCATATACTCGTTACAACGACGGTCGAATTGTTTTAAGTCGACCAGACCCAAAAGCAGAAGAGAAGCCAAAACGATTTTGTGTTTTTTGGCAGTCAGTTGATTCTACAGAAAGGAAAAATTCTCCGTACAATATTGAAGAATCCATTATTTATGATGCTTGGCAAGGGGAACGCAAAAAAGTTAAAGACCAAAGTGTTTATAATGTATATAATCTATTGGTGTTATGGGAAATAAACAAAAACGCCGAAATTATTCAGAACACCCCGTCGTATACTGAAGGGATTGTTTATACCACACAAAATGGAAAATTATACGTGAAGTATCGTGGGTTATTATACAAAGTTGCAGCTTCAGGCGAGAAAGACATAGATAATGTAGAAGCTATAGCCTATGGTTATTATCATGATAACGTTTAAACGCTTAGTAGACATATTTAAAATTGTCTATTTTCCGTACAGTATGGGTAAGTCAAATGTTAAGTTTAATCTTTTAGTCATGGGATTAGCATTAAAATGCTGTAAAATTGACAAAAAAGGAAAACTTGTACCTATTTTGAAACAAAAGGAAACGGACGATATGTTGAATACTGTGATAAAATTATTGACTTATAAAGAAGAACTGCCAGTTATTTCGATGCCTATTTATAAACTTGAAAAAGATGTTAAAATAAATAAGGCAACAAGAACAATTCTTGTAAAGCATTTCACAGGATTAGCTAAAGTATACGAAGTGGATATTAGTAAACCAATGATGGTTTTAAATTCCCCTGTGTATTTATTTAATCCTAAAGGTTGACAATTTTGTCAAAAAATAAGTAGATTGTACAATGAAAAAATAGTAATTTTACTGTTAGTTATAATTCCTAACATAATTGGAAGTTCTACGCATGCGTATAAAATTAATCGTGAAGTGTGGTATCCAATTGTTTATAGGAATAATCCATATGGAATAACAATTAATGGTGTTGTGCAAGAATATTGCTCACCAGAAGTTGGGTTTTCCGTTGGAGTACTGAACGTGTTACGCCTGAAGAAATTATATAAAGATTCTACTGGTGTTGCTTTCTTAAGAAAGTACACTGGTAGAGTCTATTATTATAATTATCTTAAATCTTATGAAAAATATGTTGCATGTATGGAAACAAAAATGCAATATGTTAATGATGTAGACTTAGCTAAAATAATTATACATTATGAAAATGGAATACGTTTTACCAAACTCGAAGGCGTTGGAGCGCTACAAATTGTTAGAGCCAACGCTATACTACGAACTAAACAGTTCACAGGGATATGTGATAATTAATAGCAAACGTGTTGTTGTTTTAAAGAAGAAGCTCACTTTTGAAAAAATATTAAATGTAGAATCTTTACCACAAATTGAAATTTTTGGTTTGGGTCTTGTAGGTGTTATTACTTTTAAAAAGAGATATCTTCAAATAATAACAAAGGATAAAGAAATCCAGGAAGGTTATATAAGTAGAGACAAAAAGTATTTTTTAAACAAAGCAGATGCAACAACCAGAGACGACACAATTAAAGGTCATGGACGAAGAATTTTCAATATTCTTAAAAAGAGTGTTGAATAAAGATATGAGCATGTTAAATCCATTTGAACTTTGCGGTTTAATTACTGCTTGGTTGTTATCAAATGGGTGTACTGTAACTTATTGTGCTTATGGATTTAGTATTGATATACCCTTAATTGTGGTGCCAAGCAAAACAGTAAGGATTTCTGAAACAAATATAGCCTTTTATGGTTATTATAAAGATAATGATTGCGAAATTGATGCTATTTACTCAGAGATTTGTAAGGATAAAAATGAGACTTTTACAAAAATGAACCAGTTATGGAAGATATTAGTGAAATAAAATTTGATTTAAATGCTGTAGAAGATGTATCAAGAAATCTTTATGATATACCACTTACAGCAAATAATATAGTCCTATCTTACGGAGAAATAATAAAAGAAATACAATGTGATGATTATAATGGTCTTACTTTTGACCAAAAATATGTAGCATTATGTATTCTTGCATTTTTTCATTATGTGTATGGAGGATTCTACGCACGAGATGAAAAAGTTGATTTTGTAATTCCTGATGAGTTTATTGATAGACTTAAGGAAGAAGCAAAATTATTCTTTTTGAAACAAGAAGCACCTTTGCATCTTGAAAGCTATAGTAAGTGGTGGAATCAACATATTATTTTCACAAGTAATATTGTTGGTATCACTGGTAGTCCTGGTGTTGGTAAAACACGTGTAAGTAAGTTTATTACTAACAATCTCGTTAAAATTGTTGAACGAAAATTTGGTAAAATAATAAACGTTATTGTTGGTGCTCCATCAAATGCAGCAGCAATTAGAATTGGGAAGGCTTGTGAACAGGATTATTATACCAGTGCAAACATCTCAAAATCTGTACCAATAAGTATAGGTTTTGAAGGGTATAATCCTAAAAGACCAATATTTAAGCAAAAAAGTGGTATTAAACCACTTGATGACGCAAACTTGCTTGTTGCTGATGAATCTTCAATGGATAATGAGCAGTATGTTACTACTATTGTAAACCATTTCAATAGAAATAAAGAAGAAGCGTGTATAGGAATTTACGACCGGAATCAACTGCCAGACCCACAGGCAAAAGCTTTTATGGATGGTAAAATGTGCACTGTTGTATCAAATGAGTTTCGAATAAACTTGATAGTAAGGCAACCGTTATTAGACCCAAAACTTGTAATTCTTGAGAAATTGATTGACGATATCGAAACAGTTAGAGCAAGAGGTTATGATGGTACTGTGAAGTACTTGAGAGCTCTACAAGCTAAACCGTCAGATTCAAGAATTATAAACGGTATAAAATATGGGTATGAATTAATGCCTACGAATGCTACACCAAAAAATGAACAAGCGTTTTATCAAATGGTTGCAGACACAACGCATCAATTTGCTTTAAAATATTTTTGTTCCAATGCTTTTAGAGATGACCCTGACTACGCAAGGATTATTTGTGGTAGAAATGCTACAGTAACCTTCGGTAACGAGATAGCTCATAAAGCTATTTATGGAAACGAACGATTTAAAGAAGGTACAGCATTGTTAGGATATAATTTTAACAAAGTATACCCTAATACGTCAGGTGGTTACACAGCTGGATTAATTAATTCACAAACGTATTCAATTGTTTATGCTTCTGATTTAGTTGAGAAAAGCATAAATTGTCTTGAAGCTGGGCGTGGTGATTATTTCTTAAACATGACATATACTTTAAAAGGTTATTGCCTTTTATTAAGTTCCAAAGCTATTAAAGCTTACTCTCGTGCAGAACGAGATTTCATTAAGATAACTGAAGATGGTAAATTTATTAGTGAGTCTTGTGAAAGATTAACGAGAATTTTTATTGTAGCTGAAGAAAGTTATAATGATTATATGCGTAAGTATCTACGTTTTCATAGAGTTGAAGGCACACAGCATGAAGATTTTACCATTACGCCATTTTATGCCGATAATCAATTATCTGTTATACCATTTGGTAAATATAAGAAAAAGAATGAAAGAATGCTTAAGGTTCTTGCCGATGAGCAATATTTTTATGACCAATTTCTAATATTTGGGCATGATTTACATTTTGAACCGAAAATTAGTCTATTAGGAACAACAACTCTTGATGAACATGGTTATATGATTGGTACAGTACATAAAAATCCGGTTAAAGCTTTAGTTGATATAAATGGTAGAGCTGTTCCATTTACGACATCGTTTACTGGAACTAATCTTCAAAAATGTTTACATTATGGATATTTATGTACAGTTGACAAACTTCAAGGTGGAGAATGCTCAATTATATTGGATTTTTATGACGATTCTGATTTTAGAAGGAATTCTCCTTTTATATATCTAAAGTCAAAAAACGTATCTTTGAGCAGAGCAAAAGAATTCTATTATTTAAGAGCAGCATCAATATGAAAACAGAATGTAGATTGGGTAGCCTATGTAAATATGATTCTTTTGTGCCAAATGAGATAAATCTGAAAGCAAAGCTAATTGTTATAGCACAAAATCCCGGGCAAACAGAAGTACAATTAGGGAAACCTTTAGTTGGAAAAAGTGGAATTGCTTGGGAAGAAGCTATAAATAGCATTGGTTTAAAAAGAGAAGATTTTTCTATTTACAATGCTATTTTATGTAAAGGTAAATTTAATGACCCAATACAGGAAGACATAAGAGCTTACAGCTGTTTTACGTATTTAAGAAAAGCTTTACTTGAAAACGACAATAACATAATTTGGTGTATGGGTAAACTGCCTGCTTTATTTTTTCGCTACGGTGGACAAATAATAAATCAGGATATTGTTATCAATACAACAGAAGCTACTACAGGTCGTGCTTTTAAGGTACTTGTGACACCACATCCATCGTATTTACTTAGAAATAATATAATAGATAAATTACGAGATTATGTTAGAAGATATCAGAGTTTATTTTGGTGATGGTGTCGACGACGACAATGAGCCAAAGAAAAGAAAATCAAAAGCTAAAGTTAAAAGTTTTCCCAATGTAAAGAAAGATTTCATCATAGATAGAGATTACTTTCGTAAAGTTGGTAAATATTTTAATTTTGACTTACAACCAAATGATACATTTAAACGTGTACTTGAACTAAGAAATCCACAGAAGTTGGATAACATCTTTTTGGAGACAGAAAGATATGTTTGTTTATTTGAAATTGCTCCAAAAATATTACATGTAAATGTAGTAGAGTTCGTTGTTTCTAAAGATAAAAATGTTCCTTATATATTAGAGCATAAAATCAAAAAAGAGTTCGCAGATTTAACTTTTACTTTACGTATTGGACAAGGTAAGTCCGAAAATGATGGTTTTAGAATAACTACTAAAAACATGGATTACCAATTGTCAGACGACGGTAAATATCAGATATGGCTGTTAGACTTAACTAATATTGATTTTGTTGCTCTCTTTGAAAGAACAAAGATTAATTCTATTACAATATGGTAAGATTTAGTTTAGAAAGGTTTAGCTTCTATAATACATTTCGATTTAAAGTCTACTTTGTTAAGTCATTTTTTGGTGATGAGTCTATAGTTCAAAAAAACCATTGGCAATATATTGAACAAAAACAAAGTGAAGGATTTACTTTCATTAGTAAATCTACAATTTTTGACTTACTTGTAGAAATCTATTATATAACTAATTCTTATGTATCATTTGACACAAATGTAATGTCAGTACTTTCTGAACAAGTTGGTATGCCTTTATTTGTGGAAGCATTGAAGCAAAAGGAAACTGTTGTTGTAGATAAAGAAGCAAATAATCTTTTAATCTGGAATACATCTACATTGTTGGATGGTTATTTAATAGGAAATAAAGTTTTTATTATTGACTGTACGTATAATCAATTATGCGACTTTGATACAGCGAATGAAAAACTTTTACCTAAATATTATTTTGATAAACGAAGCAAAGCCGGATTTAATTATAATAGAATTTCGGTAGGCAAATGGGCTGGTGAAATATTAGCCAAAAAGACAATCGTTGGCTTTAATGTAAAGTACGACGTTTTACTTGGGTATGTAGACCAAGGAATACCTTACAGCAAAGTTAAGTGCTGTATGGAATATGTCTATATGACTACACAAGGTTATGCTCAAACTTATAATAGTGATTATGCTGATGAAATTCATTCTAAACAAAGATTTGGTTATACAAGTTTAGCTGGAACAACTGAAAGAATAATTGGGTATAAAAGAGAAAAAGATATAAGAGACGATTTTATTAATGCACCAATTACTTTTCATATAAAGGAAACGCATGTTCTTTATCTTTTCGAAGATTTAATCTTTATACCAACAATTTACAAAAGTTTAGTTGATTCAGCAGTTAGTCTTAGCATGACAAGTATGAATAATAATAATAAATTACATGAAAAAGCGATGTTTACTTTTCCAGGTGGTTTATTAGAAATTGTTGATACTTTAAATACAGCTTTTGCTGATATTGAACGAAGACCAATTGAAGTTGATTTAGATGAATTTGCTAAGACAAGAGATGGTTTAGCAAGAAAAATTGTTGAACCATTAGACAATTTAGATAATTTTTACCACAAGAAAATTGAACAACTCGATTACGATATTGAAAATGTAAATGTTCAAAAAGTTCTCCGATATAAAAACAAACAAAGAGAAAATGCTGTTGAATACAAAGCAGACTCTATTTTTGGTGGAGAATTAAGAACACAACATTTAACAAGTAAAGCTGCAGCAAAACGATTAGTAAACAGGGATAACATTCCTTGGGGTAGTGAAGATTTTATTAAAAAATTCTGCACTGTTTCTGGAATATTTTTACCAACTAAAATTCCAGGTGTTGTTGCTTTACAAAATATATATGGAGATATATTCGGTGTTGATGGTAAAGATTTAAACACTAAGTTAACTCTTGGTGAAAAGGAAATTGAAAAATGTTTAGAAGAAATTATACCAGAAGAAACAAGAGAATTTTTATTGCTGTACACATCGTATGCGAAATTTAAAGGTTTACTTGAAAAATATGGAGATTCATTTCTAATAAAACATTTAGATAGCGTCTTAAAGTGTACTTACACAACATACAATCCAATCGGTAACGCAAACTATCGAATGAAATCTTTTTCAAATGATAAAAGTGTTCAAATTAATATGCTTCAAATCGCAAATATCGATTTAGATGGACGTGAATCAGCTATTAAAAGAATGTTTTACTATATGGATTGTGATAATAATGAAAGACCCAAAATACTTCAATTAGATTTAGTTGGAGCAGAACTTGGTATTATGATTGCAAAAGCTGGTGACACAGAAAATGCACATAAATATACCCATGATTATTTAGGAACAGCTTTTTATAGGATTATTAATCAGTACATGTATAATGAAACTGGTAATCCTAAATATAAAGAGTTATATGATAATTTTGTCATAGATTCCAAAAGAAAACTTGGTATGGTGGAAAGGAAAAAAGTAAAGAACTGTGACTTTGCAATTCCTTACGGAGCTGGTGTTGGTAGAGTAGCAATAACAATGTCTGTAAAAGATGAAATTGCTAAACAAATAATTGCAGTAGAAAAACAAGAGTTAGCTCCTGCGTTTACTTTATTAGATGAAACTCAAAGAACTGTTGAAAAAGATGGTTTTTTAGTAGTCTGCCCGCGCACTAATGCGCGTATATGGTCTAAAGAAATAATGGACTTTAAAAATAAAGGGTGGACAGGAAAATCCCTGTATTATATGTCTAAGCCCTTCCGGAATTATACTATTTCTGGTGTTCAAGCAATTATGATTGCTGAAATGATTGCATGGTTTCATCTTTATCGAAAAAGTAAAAACTTTTCTGACTATGAACTTGCGATTGTATTTGTAGTGTACGATGAAATTTCAATACTCATTCATGAAAAGTGGTTACCAGAAAACGGATTAAAATTAAATTATTATGACGATGAAGGTAACTATAGAGAAGAATCAGTAATAGAATTTTTTCCAAATATCATGAATATGATAACGAAACGGTATGGATTACCGTTAACAGCAGAAGGTAACATAAAAAACTACTGGCATAAATGATGTATTTAACTACTGGCGAACGTTTAACTATGTTAAATAACGCTGTAATTTGGGCTTTACAACAAAATGTATCACAGATACAATTGGAAAAAGTTCAGGATTATGCTTATATAATTGATAGACTTATATTTTCTCTAAATTCAGGGATTATAAAAGTTTTAGAACAATATAAAAGCAATGAAATGCTATTGAATTTTGACAAAGAAACTATAATATACTTTACGGGAAGCATTACAATGTATTCCGAAGTAAGTAGTATGTTATGCTCTATTTTGCCAGAATGCTCTGATGATATCAAGGAATACTTGATAAGATATCAGGTAAAAAGACAGTTTACTAACAATATGAAAAATAAAGGATTCTATGTTGTTTTAGGAGATGGTCTTATACCTGTAAAAGGATTAATATTAAGTAACAAAGCACTCATTGGTAATTGTAAAGAAATTCCCAATTATGCTTCTATTGAAACATCTGTAAAACAGAATCAAAAAGTCTACAGTATTTATTGTGAGCTATCGCAGACAAATCAAGAAGTTGTTTTAAGTGAAAAAACCTATAAAATGTGTGAAAAAGATTTCTATCAAGAAATAATCACTCAAAAGTTGGAGAGAAAACAACCACTTGGTAAATACAGTTATATCATAAAAAATTGTGCAGAAGGACACATTTATGGTACGCCTGTTACAATAAATATTGATGGACAAACGGTAAAGACTATGAATAACAATAAAGCTTGGAGAGCTATGGATTATTGTGAATTTGTTAGCAATAAACTTGGTAACTTAAAAGCCGAAGATGTTCATAGAATTGCAGTTGATTATATGCGAGATTTTGAAATGCAGGCAGAATTTTTAGGTTGTATAAATTCTAAAATAAATGCGGCTTATAAATTAGCTGTTAAAGCTCGAGAACTTGGAAAGAATTGTCTCATAATTGTAGGCAATGCTACGCAAGGAAAAAAGTTATTGAAGAAATTCGATAATACTAAACAGGTTTACACTAGAACCGAACAAGGTACTCTAAATTATGTTAATAAAAAATTAATGGAGCTATCAGAAAGGACAATAAATGATTATTATGGGAATGCAGTCTTTGTTTCTTCTACTGATTTTCCACGACTATACGCACCAATTTCAAATAAAATGGTTGTTATAGAACGTGGTAGTAAAATATCGGAAGTTGAATCCAAACGCTTAATTCTTGAAGGGATTAAAAATAGATTGATTCCAATAACAATTACAAAACCTTTAATGGTTTCTGATTTTTCAGTTTTGTTAAAAAACTTTGACGTAATAATTACAACTGTCTTTAAGATGGGACATGCAAATGTTAAAGGTAAGCCATCAATGTTTAAATTGGACGAATTTATTAATTACACCCAGACAAACATAATATCACCTGAAGTGTATGTACTGTATACCGATGGTGAACAAGTAAATAGCACGTATGAAAATCTTTTTTTATGACGGTCTTTGTAAAGAATTAAGTAAAATTGGAATATCCAGTCCAGTTAAAATTAGTTTAATGTTAGCGCTTATTCACACTGGGAGTAAGAAAAGTTTAACAAGATTTAAGGAGTTTAAAGTTTATGATAATCAAAAAGACTTTGATGAAGATAAAGCATCTAAGCATGTCTTCAACGAAGCAACCTTTGAACTTCTAAAAAACGCTGGGTATG
>Ga0316608_1000639_pt1 | contig 15621 bp, 13 predicted proteins | sample MIS2016152B_MG_FD_207673 | JGI IMG/M metagenome (GOLD analysis project Ga0316608, IMG submission 207673) | Microbial mat bacterial communities from Middle Island sinkhole, Lake Huron, Michigan, United States - MIS.2016.152B | ecosystem: Environmental > Aquatic > Freshwater > Lake > Sediment...
ACTTCGGAATCCGCTCAGGAGCGCCGCTTGAAGTGATTGAAAACTTACAGGAAATTGAAGATGAAGGAGAGATATACGAAAGTATTGAAGATATTTGGCCAGATTATCCAAGTAAAGACGATTTTTTCTTTAACGAAGAAGAATACTAATAAAAAAGGGGCTTGAGAAAAGCCCCTTTTTTATTTCCATATAAAAATGTCTTCTTTCTTCATAGGTTTTTTATCAATCTCCCACTTAAAATCTTTCAGAAACATATCTTCTTTCGTTATGTCTTTTAAGGGATATAACGTCCCCTCAGGCTTAATTAGCAAGGTTATTTGATCGGCTTTCCCATCTTTCATCTGGATAATAACATCGGTACTGGTGGTTTTATTCATTCCAATATATTCTTCCCCGTCTTTTGGAAAATGAATCGTTTGCCCATTGCCTTTAACCAAAAGCTTGTCAATTTTACCTTCCCTGAAATAGCCCGTCATGTTCTTCCCTTTAATTTGGGAATATTTGGCACTATCGTCCCGTGAAATTATAAAGGCCGAGTTTTGTAGTTCCAGCTTGTCAATTTTTTTGTTTACCATGTAAAATTTAATAAACTCAGCAGTCATTTGGCTGGAGTCGCTCCATAATATTGGTTCACCAAAAAACTGCATGGTCGAATCGGCAGTTGAGTAACATAACGAATCGCATTTTCCCTGCATATCCTTTCTAAACATCCGTACCTTATAATAGGCACTAAGAATTTGATACTTCTCGGTCGAATCCATTTGCGACCGAATGGTATCGGCATGTATAAAAAGACTGTCTCCTTCGGAAATCTGAATTAGTAATGCGCTGTCCGTAATAACCGATAGATTTTTTTCGAGGTTGTATTTTGCGAAATTTCCTTTTATTACAGCATTTTGAGCTGTATCAATCATTTCAACATTACCAATTGCTTTTCCAAAGCCAGTGGACTTCAAATAGGTCAATGTATCGGCTTTTACTTTACGCCCATCCGAAATATAAAATGGATTTTTATAAAGATACGAATCTTCATTATTGGTATTATACCAGCCCCGTTCACAGTAAATCGAATCTTTTCCTGTAAGAATATTCGTTGGGCCAAAAAATTCTGTAATTTTTTCAACGGTGCTATAGTTAACCGTATCGCTGATAATTCGGTATTTTGGATTGTTTATCCGTACTTTTTTCTGGAAATGCAGCGATTTATCAGCTTTATAGTATTGTCCGCGTTTACTTGTAATTACAGTTTCTTTATTGACAATATAGGCGCTGTCGGTATACGATGCGACTCCTCCCCTTAAATCGTAGTAGATAGCGTTGGTACGCAAGGTCATATCCACATCGTTTACTACCACATTTTTATGAAGCTCAGCCAGTTTTTTTTCGCCGTCGTAATTCATTACTTCAGCGGTAATGGTTAAGGTACCGTTGTTTTGAACAATACGGATATTAGAAAAGGCATCCATTTTATTGGAAGTATCATAATAATGCGCACTATCGCAATACATTGTAACACTGCTATCGCTGAAGGCGACATTTCCTATTAGTCTCTGCATATCAGGTTTCCCGGGTACTTTGCCCCCCACCATTCCGTCCGCATTTAAAATAGTAATGCTGCGAATCTGTTGTCCCGATAATTGGCTGCAAAGGATAGTTATTCCGACGAATATGGTAAGAAGATTTTTCAAACAAGTATGCATCAGGAAATTATTTAATCCATCCTTTTCGGCTAAAAGGGCAGTTTTTAAATGAATCGTCGAGATGGATATATGTCGATTTTTGCTTTTCGGTAATCCATTCGTTAATAATCGTGTTCCGTTTATAATTCATGGCCATACTTTTAAGCATGTTAAAATCGTCTTTTAAGTTTGCTTTATGAGGATTGGTTCGCGATTTAATCATGGCCACTTTAAACAGTTTTTTGCCTTTATCATCACGCGATTCATAGGCAGCAGATATTTCACCTATTTTAAGGTCTTTTAGCGCTTTATAATCGATTGGATCGAGTTGGTCCATTTCAAATTTCGCTTCTTCCGTTTGTTGATTTACAAGTAAACCGCCGTTAAACCGGGTTGATTTATCTTCAGAAAAATAGAGCGCTGCTTTTTCAAACGTAATAGAATCCTTACGAATAAGGTCAACAATACTATCCAGCCTGACAGAAGCCCTTGTAATAGCTTCCGGATCGGGTTTAGGTTTCATAAGAATATGACGTGTATTCACTTTATCGCCTTTTTTCTCGATAAGTTGGATGATATGGTACCCAAATTGTGATTCAACTATTCTCGATACTTCGCCTCTTTCTTTTAACGCAAATGCTGCTTTTGCATATTCAGGATCGAGTTCGCCTTTAGACAGGAACCCAATTTCTCCTCCACGCGTAGCTCCTGGATCTTCTGAATATAATACCGCTAATGAAGTAAAGCTTTCGCCATCGATAACTCTTTTACGAAGCTCCAGCATCTTTTCTTTCAAATCGAATACAGCTTTTTCAGTATATGGAGGATATACACCAATCTGATAAATTTCGACCTGAGCATTTACCAAAGGCATACTGTCTTTGCCTATTTTATTGTAAAAATTTTTCACTTCTGTGGGGGTAATAGCAAGGTCGCCTGCGATTTGTTGCTCCATTTTTTGAGATATCATATTTTCCCGAATCTCGTCCCGGAAATCCTCCTTCATTTCGAGCATACTTTTCTTAAAATATTCTTCCAATGCCTCAACTGATCCAGCCTGGCTAATAAATGTATTTAACCGCTGGGTCAATTCACTTTCCACTTCACTATCGGTTACTTCCACACTATCGAGAACAGCTTGGTTTATCATCAGCTTCCGGCGAAGCATATCTTCCAGAATAAAACATTTATCAACTTCATCGCCCTGGGCTTTGATCTGCAAAAACTGGTTTTCGATGTCCGATTGTTTTACGATTTTATTCCCTATAATAGCTACTACCTGATCGATCATAAATCCATGAGGGGGTAATGCGTCACCTGCTGGTTGTTCGTTTTGTAATTCCTGTGCCTGCAATGCACAAATGCTGGTGAAACCAAAGAAGGCGATAAAAAATACAGTTCTTAAATCTTTCATTCGTATAGAGTTTAATTTTAAAGGCTCCGAAGTGTTCTAACTTTCAAAATACTACAAATGAGAAAGTTACAAAACATGGGAAACCTTATTTTTTTTCAAGGTTATAAATTTTGAAATTATTATGATCTGCTGCGTCATTGTATATATTCTTTTCCAATTCTGATATGAACTTTACTTTCCGCTTATTCAGAATGATGTCCTTTACTTTTCGTTTTACAAAATTTATTGGAGCTACGGATCCCTTCGTTTTGATTTCGCTTATTCTTACGAGGTATAGAAACTCATTATCCTGTTGCTCGACAAAACGATTATCCTTTAAAAACAAATCTTCGTTATCGATCCCTTGAGGCAATAATTTCTGAATGGTTGCAAAACTAATCCAATCTTCGTTGAAATAGGAATATTTATTGGAATATGTAAAACAATATTTTTCGAGCTCTTTAATTGAACCTGCATCGTCCGATTTATACCATTTTTTTAGATTTTCGTTATCGGGGGCAGTTAATGGTATTTTTATGAAAAGGGCTTTTACCAGGTTATCATCCAAAATAAAGTTCGATGTATTTTCGGAGTAATACTTTTCAATTTCATCTTTTGTAACAACGGTGTCGATTTTTTCGTGAATCATTTGTTCTTCGTACTTATAAATTAATAACGATGAACGATAAGCATCGATTTGATTTGATATATCGAGTTGTTCCGGGGTAAGGTTTATTTCGGCTTTTTTGAGTAATAGTTGAGTTTTAATCCAATTTTCAATAAATGCCTGAGCCATAGCAGCACTGTCGGGTACGGATATGTTTTTTGGGAAAATGTGCTGAATGTCAGTAAGGTAAAGGGTTTTGTCGAACACTTTGGCCACCGGAATTAGTTCTTTTTTTGCTTTTTCGCGATTACACGAGACACTGGTCACAACAAGAACTAGAAGCGCTGCTACCAGAAATTTTACATTAGTTTTTTCCAGCATATTTATTTTTCAATTGGTTAAGAATTTCCGAATCAATGAAAATTGGGTATTTTTTCCGTAACTGACTTACCCATTGGTTATCCAAATAGGTTTGATAATCTGCAATAATGAGTCCGCGCGATTCGTCAAGCGATTTTGGCATTGGAGCCAGTTTATTGTATATAACTACAAACTGAATCTTTCCATTTTTAGTGAAAGGTTTAGTAATACCTTTTTCCCAAGCAATAGAATCAATGGCAGGATTTTCGCCTCGCGAAAAACGATTGTATTCCAGCGAAATGCAATCTAATCCGACAATTGTATCGCAAGCCAAAGAAACCAATTGATTTTGGATTTTTTCGCGTGTTTTTATTTTTTTAACATTTTTAATTGCTTTCTGGGCAAGATCCATAGTTTTACAGGTTACAACGGACGCTTCGAGGCGTTCAGGCCACATATATTGATTTTTCTGTGCGCCGTAAAATGCTTCCAACCCGGCAGTGTCTTTCGATGCTTTGCTCCAGATTAAGCTATCGCTTAAATTAAACAACAAAATCCCATCGTGGTATTCCTGAATCAGGTTTTTGAAATCGGCATATTTCGATTCGAGTTGACTGTTTTCAAATGCAAGCAGTGTTTTTTTGGTATACTGCTGGTAGGCATCGTTGATATAATTTTCGGCAGATTTAGCAGAATCCCATGGAACGATTGTTTTTAAATAATCCTTAAAACCAGCTACCGTGTAATTTGTGTTTGCAAAGGAAAATAATACTTTTCGAGCTGTATTGTCATCGATATTCAAATTAAGTATTTTCTTCGTGGCGTTTTCAGCAGAAAGGGAAATTGTTTTTTTAGTTTTAGGATCAACCGTCTGTTTTTTTGATTTCTCAGCCGGTGTTTTAGCAATAGTGGTATTGTTTTCCGAAACATAAAACTGGTTTAATAATTCTTTGTTTTCAGTAAACCCATAAGCTGCTTTTATTTTATTGACAAAAGAGGTCGAACCTGCTTCGGCACGTTCGTCTCGGGTAATTTTATTTTTAAGATCCGATTTGACTGTTTCAAATTCCGGGATGCTTCTTTTTTCGAGCAGTTTGATCAGGTGCCAGCCATACGATGTTTTAACGGGAGCAGAATAATCGCCCGGATTTTGTAGTTTGAATGCTGCCTGTTCAAATTCAGGAACCATACGGCCCGTTCCAAACCAGGGCAATTCGCCGCCATTTTTTGAGGAACCAACATCTTCGGATGACTCCTGGGCTGTTTTTGCAAAATCGGCTCCTTCTTTTAGTTTGGAATATAGACTGTTTATTTTCTTATCGGCTTTTATCCAGAGCGAATCGGGCGAACCCTGAGGTACAATGCACATAATATGCGCAACATGCACTTCTCCGCGGGCAGGACGCTTGTCGTTTGTTTTTAAGATATGGTATCCAAACCTTGTGCTCACGGGCATGGATATGTCTCCAATTTTGTTATTAAAAGCAGCGGTTTCGAAAGGATAAACCATTTGAAAGGACGTGAAATATCCTAAATTCCCTTTGTTACTTTTGGCCGATGGATCTTCCGAAAGTTCAACTGCTAGTTTTTCAAATGATTCGCCTGCCAGAATCCGATTACGAATATCAATTATCTTTTTCCAGGCAGCAAGTGTGTCCTGGGGGGGAGCTTCGGCCTTTAAAGCTATCATAATATGACTGGCATTTACTTCGGTATGCATACGCTCATATGCTTCCAATATTAGCGCATCCACTGTGGAATTGTCTGTCAGGTACGATTTTGCCAATTGATCCCGGTATCCGTTCAATTCGTTTTTAAAGGAACTTAGCGTGTCGTAACCAGCGTCAACAGCAGCTTCAACTTTAAGCTTGAAATTAATAAACATCTGCAGGTATTCTTCCACCGATTGCTTCTCGGCAGTACTTAAACTGTTATTTTTATTATATATTCGTTCAAATTCTTCCTGTGAAACGGTTTGTTTGCCAATCTTTAAAAATGTATTTTGTGCATTGTTTTGTGCAAAAGAAATTCCGGAAATCAGAAAGCTGAAAATAAACAGGAAAACAATTCTCATAGGGTGTTTTTTTGAATAAAACGCTAAAAACATAAAATTATTGACTTATAAATTTGATATACAGAAACAGATGCCACCACTAAATAAAAAATGTTTGTTGGGAGGACTTAAAAGATTAATTTTAAGGTTTCCTGCGAATCGTTTTTCAATGGTAAACATTGTGCTATAAGTGTTTTTTTTATAATTAAAACCGCGCCAAATTACAAAAAAAAAATATCATCTCCACTTTTGTTATTATTGCGTTAAAGCGTTTAAACCAGATTAATGAAACTTACACCAAAAGAAATTCTGAAGCAATATTGGGGGTACGATTCTTTCAGGCCATTACAGGAGGATATTGTTAATGCAGTATTGGCTGGGAGAGATACATTGGCATTAATGCCTACCGGAGGTGGGAAATCAATTACCTTTCAGGTTCCGGCGTTAGCGATGGATGGATTATGCCTGGTTGTAACGCCGCTTATTGCATTGATGAAAGATCAGGTAGAAACACTCCGAAGCAAAGATATTAAAGCGTTGGCGATACATTCGGGGATGGATCGCGACGAAATTGATATGGCCTTAAACAGCGCAATTTTTGGAGATTATAAATTTCTCTACCTTTCGCCGGAACGACTGGCTACTGAGATGTTCAAAGGCCGTGTGATGCGGATGAAAATTAATTTGATTGCTGTTGATGAGGCGCATTGTATATCGCAATGGGGATACGATTTTCGTCCTTCGTACCATCAAATTGACGAAGTTCGGAAACTCTTTCCCGGTGTTCCTGTGCTGGCCCTCACCGCCACCGCTACTCCGGAGGTAGTAAAAGATATTCAGGACAAGCTTCATTTTCGCAAATACAATGTGTTATCAAAAAGTTTTGAACGGAAAAATATTGCTTATCTGGTGCGTGAAGCCGAAGATAAACCTGCTTTTATTCTGCGGATTATCAATTCTCTTAAAGGGTCGGGGATTGTGTATGTTCGAAACCGAAAAAAAACAAAAGATATTGCTCAATTTTTAATAAAAAATGGGGTTTCGGCAGATTATTACCATGCCGGGATTGATGACGAAATCCGCCATAAAAAACAAGACGACTGGAAATCGGGAAAATGTCGGGTAATTGTCAGTACCAATGCATTTGGAATGGGGATTGATAAAGCCGATGTTCGGTTTGTTATCCACGAAACAGCCCCGCTCAGTCTTGAGGCATACTTTCAGGAAGCTGGTCGCTGCGGAAGGGATGATAAGACAGCATTTGCCGTATTCATAACCAATAGCGCTGACCGGCTTCAGTTGCAAAAAGAAAATGGACTTCATTTTCCGGAAATTGCCTATATTAAAAAAGTATACCAGGCATTGGGTAATTTTTTAAAAGTGCCCATTGGGAGTGGAAAGCTTATTAGTTACGACTTCAATCTCGCTGAGTTTTGTTCTGCCTATAAATTTCAAATTATAATGGCATTTAACAGCCTTAAAATACTCGAAAAGGAAGGATACATTGAATTTTCGGAAGATGTAAATAATCCCTCGCGCATTCATTTTATGGTTGGTCGCGACGACTTATATAAATTTCAGGTGGCAAATGCAGCTTTCGATGCATTTATTAAACTGATTCTCCGCTCGTATAGCGGTATGTTCAGCGATTTTACCATTATCGACGAAAAAACAATTGCAACGCGGGCTAAGATTCCGATAGATCAGGTTTATCAGTATTTGTTAAAATTAGCCTCCTTTAAAATTATCAAATATATTCCACGAAAACATACTCCCATTATTACTTTTCTGGAAGAAAGACTGGACGATAAAACATTGTATATATCTTCCGATAGCTTTCGGTTTCGGAAAGATATGTTTGAAAGGAGAATTAATAGGGTAATACACTATGTTACCGAAAATACTGTTTGTCGAAGCAGGATGCTGTTAAGCTATTTTGGCCAGGAAAATCCGCCCCTGTGTGGTATTTGCGATGTTTGCACCAGTACTCATCCATTGGGTATGAAACATGCCGAGTTTGAACAGTTAGAAGAAGAAATACTTGGCATATTAAAAAAATCACCAACTTTGCCCGACGAATTAGTAAATACATTTGGATCGCTCAAGGATAAAGCAATTATTGTGGTTCAGTGGTTGCTGGATAATCAGAAAATTGAAACCCTGTTAAATGGCAGGTTGTCAATTGCAGATTAATATGGTTTGGAAAATCTACTTTTATATTAACTTTACAAACAAAAAATATTTTATGGATTCAAGCAGTAAAAAGACAGAAAAACCATTGGATGTCAATCTTTTTGTCAAAAATTGTGAAGACTATTGTAAGGTTGTTGAGAGTTTGGACGAAATGTCATCCATAGAAGTTTTACAGGATCTGAAAATTGCGTTGCTCCCGGTATATGTTAAAACCCATCGGTTGGTGCGCCCTAAAACCAAGTACGAGCACGATGCCGAGAAACACGTAACAGAGCGGCAATACAATAAAATTCGTAAAATTCTTATTACCATTTTAGGAACCCGCGATAACTATAACGAAATTTTCAATCCGGAAAAACCCAACAGCAAAAAATCTACTCAGGCAAGTCTTTCGGAAGACCTTACCGATATTTATCAGGATCTGAAAGATTTTGTGCAATGGTACACCCAGGGAACTTTAGAAGCGACCAATGACGCTCTTATCGAACTGATTGATACATTTGGAAAATACTGGGGGATGAAATTGGCCAATGCTGTTCGGTACATACACGCTGTTCAATATATTAAGCCATCGGTTTACGGAGGATTTGACGAAGTAGACGAGGTTGTTGCCGATGAAGAAGAAGACATTGACGACGATGATTTAAAAGCGTTGATTCCGGAGGGAGAATAGCATGTTTGTTCCATCTATTACAAAGGATCAACTTCGGGAATTGCCTTTATTTCAATTTAAAGGTCAAACACATGTAATTGATTCCAGTGATTCCCTGCGGGCGATCATTCATAAGCTCTCCAATCAGGAAGTTTTGGGCTTCGATACTGAAACCAAACCCTCTTTTAAAAAAGGGAAGGTTCATCAGGTGGCATTGCTTCAATTGTCAGCAGCCAACGAAGCTTTTATTTTCAGGTTACATCCACTTGGTTTACCGGATGAACTAATAGAAATCCTTACAAATCCTAATATTCTTAAAGTTGGCGCAGCTATCCGCGACGATATTAAGCTTTTGCAAAAAGTAAGGCATTTTCATGCCGACGGATTCCTGGAACTACAGGATTACGTCAAAAAATTTGGAATAGAAAATAGCGGATTGTCCAGTTTGGCCGGAATTATAATGAACTGCCGGATTTCTAAATCTCAGCAGCTTTCCAATTGGGAATCCGAAATACTCACCGAGGCTCAGATGCTTTATGCAGCCACCGATGCCTGGGCATGTCGTGAAATCTACCTTAAACTTAAAGGCCTATTAAACGGAGCCGAAAGTTTTGTTGTTGTCAAGACAGAAGAGGAAAGTCAGAAGTAGGAAGTCAGAAGAAAAAGTTGCACGTTTCAATCCTCGATAGCTATCGGGAGCAGGTTGCAAAAAAAGTTAGAAGACAGAAGACAGAAGACAGAAGACAGAAGAAAAATTGTTAGTGACATGGTGCAAGTTGCAAATAAGGGTTGCATGTTTTAAGTTGCAAGTTGCAGGAAAACTGAATGATGGTAGTTGAAACCCGTAACCCGTAACCCGTAACCCGTAACCCGTAACCCGTAACCCGTAACATATCCCTTGACCTATTTATCCTCCACAAATACACATTCAATGAGTTTTGCAAAAATTATTTTAAAATCAGGAAAAGACCAGTCGTTGTTGCGTTTTCACCCTTGGGTATTTTCAGGGGCAATAAAAGATACCGTTGGCTTTCCGGCTGAAGGAGATGTTGTGGAAGTTTATTCCAACAAGGATGAATTCCTGGGTATTGGGCATTATCAAATTGGTAGTATTACAGTTCGGATATTTTCGTTTCAACAGGTAGAACCAAATTTAGAATTCTGGAAAAGGAAAATTAACGAGGCATATATATTACGTGTTAAACTGGCGTTGGCTGAAAATAATAGCACGAATGTGTATCGGTTGATAAATGCCGAAGGAGATGGATTGCCCGGTTTGATTGTCGATTTTTATAATGGCACCGCTGTGATGCAGATGCATTCAATAGGAATGTACCGCATTCGTACTGAATTGGCGCAGGCAATGAAAGAAGTGATGGGAGATGCTCTCCAGGCTGTTTACGATAAAAGTGAAGGAACGATTCCGTTCAAAGCTCATTTGAATCCCCAAAACGGATATGTTCTGGGAGAAGCAATGCCACAAGTGGTATCTGAATATGGTAATTCCTTTAGTATTGATTGGGTCGAAGGCCAAAAAACCGGATTCTTTATTGACCAGCGCGAAAACCGAAAGCTGGTCGAAACCTATTCTCAGGGTAAAGATGTATTAAATGTTTTTGGCTATACAGGAGGTTTCTCCATATATGCCTTACGTGGAGGTGCCAAAACAGTGCATTCGGTGGATAGTTCCCAAAAAGCAATCGACCTTACAAACAGAAATGTTGAATTGAACTTTCCCGATTGCAGCAATCACGAATCTATTTGTGTAGATGCTTTCGATTATCTCGATCGAATAGACGATCAATACGATTTAATAATATTAGATCCTCCTGCTTTTGCTAAACATTTTAATGTGCTTAACAATGCGCTTCAAGGATATAAGCGCATCAATGCAAAAGCCATAAAAAAGATAAAGCCCGGAGGGATATTGTTTACTTTTTCATGTTCTCAGGTAGTAGACAAAAATACTTTTCGCACTACTATATTCTCCGCAGCGGCAAGCACCGGTCGAAATGTTCGTATTTTGCACCAACTGAATCAGCCGGCAGATCATCCGGTAAATATTTATCATCCGGAAGGCGAATATCTCAAAGGATTGGTTCTTTATGTGGAATAGCGAAATCAGGCCTTTTTAAGTCTTTTTATTCCGGCATCAATTCTGGTGGCATCATACAGGTATGTTTTAAGCAAGTCGGCATCAATTTCGCGGATATTGGAAAATGTTTTCCAGTAAACTTGCTTTCGCGAGCCTTTTTCGAGGTAACCAATTTCGTCGTTTAAAAGGTTTCCATTGCAAAACCCAAGTTGAATCCCTTTTATTTGGGTGTTTCCCCACGGTACGGAAGGGGGCCATAAGAAGCATATCCGGGAATATTTATAATAATAGGGAACATTATAGGCCAATTTCTCAATAACTTCCGGAATGCTATCCAATATAATTTCTCTTAAATAATCAACAATAATTCTTTCTTCACCCGACAGGTAATCAAGAAATTCTCCAACACTTCTGAAATGTAGATTTTGGAATTTATTCATAGTAATTCCTGTTTAAAGTTGAAGTAGTTTATTAACTGTAGCCCAGTTTCGGGTTGTTCCCTGCATTTTTAATATTTTCTCAATGTAATTATTCGAATACAGAATCTTGCCTGTAAAGCTTTTATCAATAAAAGAATACACTTCGCGTTGTTCAATTTTGAATGTTTCAACATCGCGACTAAACGATTCCAGTTTTTGTTTCATTTCTGGTGTCGGCTCCTCATTCAAAAATGTTATATAAAGCTGGTGGTTCTTTTCGTTCATCCGGAAGTGAAATGGATTGCGATTGATTATTTCTGCAATTTCTTTAGTAGTCCTGATAAAACCAGGTACTTCGTATCGTAAAGTTTGCAATAATTTATCAAATATTGCTTTGCATAGTTTTTTTTCACTTTTCTCAGAGGAGTTAAAGCCAATATTGCCACTTTGAATATAAGTTTTAACGTCGGTGAAATTTAACGATACATAAATTTCTTTCAGTTGCTCCATTTTTATAAGTTTCTGTCCGCTAACGTTTATACCCCGCAATACTGAAATGTATCGAATGGAAGGATTCATCCTTTCTGTTTATTTGATTTAACAGCTAAATTTTAGCTATGTTCATATCATTAAATAATATGTTATGATATTTTTCTTTCGAATCGTACATAAAAAAATATAGTTTTGCTACTTTGTAAATTATTAAAATGAAAGCTGCATTTTTATTATAAATTGCTTTGTCTAAAGTTAGTAATGGAACTTAAAATTAATCTGATAATTTATACGGTTGCTTTTGTGGCAATTATTCTGGGAATCTTGCTGGTTATTCTAAAAAAATCTTCCAGTTATATTCAGGGTCCGGAATTTTGGGCTGCCGGAAGTTTTTTATTGGGCTTATCGTCGTTTTGCTTTGCCAGCTTTCCCTGGCCTACCGAATATGTAAATTTATTATCGTTTAATATTCTGATCATTGCATCGATTTCGATGTTTTTGACCGGTATATTGAAATTTAAAGGGAAACCCACCCAATACAAGCTTATTATTGGTTTAATATTGTTTTCGGTTATCCAAACTACTGTGTTCTCCCTTGTTGTATACAAACCAGATGTTCGGTTGATTATAAACTCTTTTATATACGCTTTTTTTCTTTTTTATTCGGCTGTTGAGTTCTATTTTCCTCAAAAAAAGGAGTTAACTGCTATTTCCAGAATTACCTCTTTGGTATTTTTTATTTACGGGTTGTTTATTATTTCCAGAGCCTTGATTCCATTTCAAACTACCCACATAGATCTGCTTGAAAAAAACATTCTCAATATTTTAATTTTTATTATTGCTACACTTTTACAGGGAATATTAACCTACGGCTTTATTATTATGGTGAATACGCAGGTAGCGTGCGACTTAAATCAACAACTTTTGTTACGCGATAAGTTTTTGTCAATTATTGCGCACGATCTGCGGAGTCAAATTAATGTTATTAGCGGGTTTAGCGAATTAATAAATGCTAATATATCTGAAAATCAGAATGACAAGAACATACTGTATACGAATTATATCCGGCAGGCATCGAAACAAACCAATGCTTTACTCAATAATCTTTTGGATTGGGCAAAGATTCAAAGCAAGAACGAAATTTTTAATCCTGAAAAACTCGATTTAAAGGAATTGATAGAAGAAGAAATTGAATTAAACCGATCAATAGCCGGGAATAAGCAAATAGAAATCAGTACTCAAATTGAACCAATGACCATGCCATTGCTTGCTGATAAAAACATGCTCAGAACTGTAATACGAAATTTGCTTATTAATGCAATTAAATTTACCAATAGTCAAGGTACAATTGCTATTCTATCAAAGAACTACAAAAATTTTGTACAAATAGAAGTTACCGATTCCGGAATTGGAATTGACTCCGAATCAATAGGTCATCTTTTTAAAACCGGGATTCAGGTTTCATCCGATGGTACACATAAAGAACCGGGAAGTGGACTGGGCCTTTTGCTTTGCAAAGAATTTATTGAAAAGCATCAGGGGGAAATTTGGGTCGAAAGTGAATTTGAAAAAGGTAGTTCCTTTAAATTTAAATTGCCCTATGGAAAAGAATCTTTCAATTCAAAATCAACAAGTTAATTCTTGAGTCCACTCCGAAAAGTCAAAATTCAATGATTTTCATCTTTTTTACCCCTAACCCCTCCAGGGAACCATCTGAAAATCATTGAATTTTAAAGTCCCCCATTTGGGGATTAGGGGGTAAAAGACTTTTCGGAGTAGAATCTTCTTTCAATAATATCATTTCATAAGTTCAACTGTTTTTTTGACCCCTTCGGCATAGGACGTTGTTTGAAAATTAAACCTATTATCGAATTTGGAAGAATCAAAATAGTAATCCCGGTCGTATTGATACATCATTTCGGGCATTTCTCTCATAAAGGGTATAAATACACCTAAGACTTTTATGAACCACATAGGCAAAACAAAAGGTTTCCCTTCAACATTCATTTCTTTCGAAAACAACGCTATCATTTCATTTCCGGTAAGGGCGTTTTTATCGGTTGGTAAATGCCAAACCTGGTTGTAAGCATCGGCAGTATTTCCCAAAAGAGCAGTTGCTTTGGCGGCATCAGGAGTGTAGGTAAACGAATGCTTTTTGTTTCCATCCATAAACCAATTTGGCTTTTTCCCTTTTTTTAGGTTTTTGAATACTACTTCAATTAAAAAGCTTTTATCGTTATTGGGTCCGTAAAAATCGGCGGATCGCGCAATTAAAGCTGTTAATTTTCCACTTTTTACTTCATTTAAAAGCATTTCGGCTATTTCCTTTCGAACCTTCCCTTTTTGGCTTGGAGGGTTAATCGGAGATTCCTCTGTCATATGCGGAATGGCACTTTTGTCGTACATATAAACATTGTCGAAAAATACGAGCCTGGCATTATGTTTTATACAAGCATCAATTGAGGCGCGCATTAGTTTTGGCCACTTTTCCTGCCATACTTTTACGCTGTAGTCAAAACCAACTAACAGGTAAACTACCTCTGATCCGGCTATGGCCTTTTCAACCTGATTTACATCAGATAAATCGGCAGGGAATAATTCATCTGTTTCATTTACTTTTTTAGGATTTCGGCTCACTAATCGTATTTTGCTGGTATAAGCAGTAAGTTCTCTGGCCAGCACCGATCCAATGGTTCCGTTGGCGCCTAATATAGTTTGCATTTTGCGAATTATTAAATTCAGTTAGACTTCGAGTTTTATCATTTTTAAAAAACAGAAATATGCCGGTTTTGTTCTCTAACAGGAATGCTAAAAATCCAACGTTGTTATGTTTAGAAAGAGCTGGTATTCTCTATAAACGCGCACGAGCTCTTTGTGAAGATTTAAGAATAATTATTGATGAAAAGAGCGACTACATACCAAATTTAACCTGGACATTGTTGAGAATCTTCCCAAAAACCACTCATTTTGCACTCTGCCGGACAAGATCGGGAACGGAGCGGACAGCCATTTTCTGCAAACGAACGTAGCTTTGTTTCCGATTAAACTACCTATCTTATGGATATCGCAAAACGATTCACACAGAATCCTCTCCTTCGACCGGCCGATTTAAAACCCGGAATTGATGGCATGGAAATAGTTTGCCTGCTTAACCCGGGCGTATTTCAATTCGACGGAAAAATATGGCTCCTTTTACGAGTAGCTGAACGGCCCAAACAAATCGAAAATAAAATTAGTTTCCCGGTCTATAATAATAAAGGCGAAATCGAAATTCTGAGCTTCGATAAAAACGATCCCGATTTAGATGCTACCGATCCCCGCGTCATTAATTATAAGAAAAAAGATTACCTGACTACTCTTTCCTACCTTCGCCTTGTTTGCAGCGACGATGGTATTCATTTTCACGAAGCCGAAGGGTATCTTCCAATTTTCGGAAAAGGGGAACTGGAGACTTTTGGTATCGAGGACTGCCGGGTTGCCACCATGGCCAACGAGTTTTGCCTGTCGTTTACCGAAGTATCCGAATTTGGTGTAGGCGTTGGACTGATACGAACCAGGGACTGGAAAAACTTTAGTCGCGAAGGAATGATTTTCCCGCCGCATAATAAGGATTGTGCTATTTTCGAAGAAAAGATAAATGGAAAATATTATGCCCTGCACCGCCCCAGCAGTCCTGAA
>Ga0316608_1000640_pt1 | contig 15615 bp, 20 predicted proteins | sample MIS2016152B_MG_FD_207673 | JGI IMG/M metagenome (GOLD analysis project Ga0316608, IMG submission 207673) | Microbial mat bacterial communities from Middle Island sinkhole, Lake Huron, Michigan, United States - MIS.2016.152B | ecosystem: Environmental > Aquatic > Freshwater > Lake > Sediment...
CCCTCTAACTGAGACGCTAAACGAGAAGCAACTTGTGCTCCAGTGATTCCTGATGTAACAGCGTCAATAGTGTATGTAAAGAAATCTTTATCATTTTCTTGAAATACCAATGTACTAGCTCCTGCGAGGTCGCTAAAATCAGCCGATGTTAAACTATCACTTTCAAGAACGGGAGCTTGAGTATAGATAACTGTTTGTTGTGCATACCATGCTCTTTCAATTTCATAGTCTTCAACACCAATAGTATCCGCCCAACCCATATAATTATATACACTGGAGGCTATCTCCATTAGATTTGCTTTTCTAACTGTATCAGAAAATTGAAGATCGATGTACTTAGTGTCTGTTACTATGGCTTCAACGTAGCTAGAAATAGAAGCAGTAGTGAATTTACTATTAAGGTCAGCAGCAACAGCATCTGCGGTTAGGTCAGTACCGGCTGTTAAAACAATCTCTGTACCAGCTAAGCCTCCATTAATAGAAATTTTTAATTTCTTTCCATTAGTAGTAGAGTTAAGGGTAAACTTCTGCTTAGTAACTGTCCCTCGATAAATTATATCTTGGTCATACGCAGTTCTTACAACTAATAAATCACTTGAATGATTTAAAAAATTAAGAGCGGCTTGAGCCAGGAAAGCATTATCTAAAACACTACCGAACTTTGTTCTAAAATCATCAGTGCTACTTACAACAGTTGGGACTCCGATTGGTCCTTTGTTTGCTTCACCGACTAACAAAAGAGATGTCTTTGCTGGGGGGATTACGAATCCCGACAAATCTTTTTCAAATACGTTTACGTAAGGGGAAATTCTTCTTACAGGCATTAGTTACTCCTTAAACACTTTTCATCTTTATAAATTCTTTTTTCAGAAGATCTTGAATTATGGAATCTACTAATACATCACTATTAAATACCATTTTCGAACGAGCTTTTACGCTCACTTGTCGTCCTTCCGAAATTAAAACAGATAGAGGATGATAAAGAAGATTTTTAATTTCTACTTTTTTTGTCTTTGTCATTCAGGTTCTCCTAAAAACTTACATTTCTTTTTATATAACTAAGAGTATGTTCCAAATAAACATCATCTTGTATATTATCTTTAATTACAGATTTTTTTTTTTCTAAATCTTCTACAATAGATACGAAAGTCTCAACAACTTCGATCTTCTTTGCAACATACCCTCTATCTAACCTAGGGAGTCTGGCATCCATTTCTACTACCATATTTAGCTTAATTTCTCTCTCATTTTTATCCCCTTCTCCCTCGGATACCTCTTCACAGCTTTTAAGCATACAGCAGCAATAATAAGGCATATCATTTATTTTCTTCCATTCTGGCTGGTCTACCATTAGATACATTTGAGGGGTGAAGGAGTTCTCTATCTGATATTTGATTGTATCAGATTCTTTTAAGTACTTAAACCAAAAGTTTACTTCATATGTTAAGTTATAAAACCCAGGTTTAGCATTTATGTAGTTTCCGCCCACAGAGTACAAAATATCAGGTATTTGGTTGTGTTCTTTTTGTACTTCCCAACTTTTAAGATTAAAAGAACATATAGGTCTTACGATACTATAATTCTTTCTCTCTCTTACTATTTTCGTCCAAACTCTCTCTGATTTACCATAGTGAACGCTTACCGATTCTCCTGGCACAGTTAATCGCTGTAGCCAGTCTCTTAAAAGTAAGGAATAAGGCTTAAAGAAGTTCGTATGTTGAACTGTTTCTGGGTCAAAAGATTTAGAAAGGTCAATTAGGGACATATATTACAACTCTTTGAGATTATTAACTTTAATATACTGCCCGCATAGAGGATGATTTAAAAACTCTTCTTGAATCATATAACTCCCCCAGGAATTTTTATAGTATCTCTATTATCTTTATTTTTTTATTTTTTTTTATCTTTTACTTGACAATAAGTATGTATCATGGTATACTAATATAAGTAAAGAAGGAGTTATCTATGTTATACATTTGTAAATCTATAAATTTAAAGGTGGGAAGAACATGAATTATAAATTTTATAAGAATGAAATAGGTTGGTTCATTGACCTCCCTAATTGGAAAGAGAACATAGCAGACCTACAATTAGTAGCAAACGCTGATGTATTTTTTGAAGAACTAGCAGCCGGGAATAATGAGGTATTTGCAACATTAACAGACGAAGAGGTTAAGGATGCATATGTATTCTCATTAAACAGAGTAAATAATGGTAAGAAAAAAGAGGCGTATTATGGGGGTGCTTTTTATGACGCCGAGATAAATGGTAGGAAATTGGAGATTTGGCTATGTGATGTCACAAAGTTTATTTTTACAGATTTTCCAAATAAAATATATATTAAAAAACTTAGTTAGAGGGTTCGAAACTATAGCACTTATCATCGCCCTTCATTTCGACTGATTTTAATGTGTAGTTATATCTTTTCTCAATAATAGCCACAAAAGAATTATATAAACTGATTCTACTCTTTTCTTTGGCAGAGAAGAAAAATTTACTTGGTTTTTTATCTGCAAGAAATCTTTCCATAATATCAAAAAAGACACTGAACACTGACCCGGGCTTTTCAGTATCTTTTGTAATACCAAAAGTGGGCTTTCCATTTTTGACTCGCTCTAGTAAAAACTCATACTCATCTTCTTTAATTTTTACTTTTTGAAATACTGCAAAGTAATCTTTGCCGTCAAATGAAAAAGGTACTTTATATCCAGTGCCCATTTCATCTAGATGGTCATCCCAAGAGAAGTCTTCCCAAAACTCTTTTGGAAGCCCCGTATTTAAAGATTCTAAAATACTTGCTATCTCTATTAGATTTTCAAAATATGTCATCTTAGTATACTTTTGGTTTTGGTTTACTTGGTGTCGGAGGAGGTGTGACAGGTGCAGTCGGAACTGTTGTTGCCCCTGAATCAATAGTAATATTAACTGGGGCAGTGGGTTGCGCAAAATGGTCAATAGTATCGAAGGCTTTATCCAAAGTCTCTTCTCTGTACCCATAAAGGTCTGTCTTCTTTGCTTCTACTTGCCACATTAAGTACTGACCAAGGAAATTTCCATTCCCAAGAGCATTTACAACTTCATAGTGTTTCCATCCGTATAAAGATGTATATATTTTCAGAACATCACCTATGTGAACCGCAGACCCGCCAAGATTATCGGATAATGTGCTAATATTAAAATTAACTTTAACTTCCTCGTTTTCGGTCATACCAAAGTTACCTAGTTCCTGAGCCCAAGTTGGTATTTCAAAAGCACCATATACACGGTATTCTCCGGGTCTTAGCACTTTTTCTCCTTCCTCATAAAGCTGATCAACTTTACCGGTACTCTCAAGGTATTCTCTCTCTGAGAAACTTTTTAATTCGATATTGTGAAGAGTTATATTTCTTTTGACAGTTCGAACGTACATGAGCGGGGAACTTATTTTTATAAGTTCCGCGTTCATTGAGTTCATATAGGTCGTGTCATATCCGACAGTACCGTTTTGCCAGGGATTAAGTGTAACTGAGCTACTAGAATTGCAAGCCATTTAGGCCTCTCTTTTTACATCTGAGGTGAAGTTGGTGAAGACATATCCGTTGCTTGGTCTAAAATGTCTGCATTGGAGTTTGCATCGGGCTCTCCAGTGTCACCCATCGGAGCCTCGGCTGCGCCTTCTTCTCCACCTATACCTAAATCTACACCAGACTCCTCAGAGGCTTTTTCTTCACTCGGGACTCCAGCCAATTCATTTTCAGTTTGAGCTTCATATGCTGCAACGTCATCATTGCTATTTTTAAGAGGTGTTAAATTGTCTTCTAAGTATTTCATTATAGATTGATATAATTTAGCATGGAATACTTCTTGTCCGGGTAGGTTTGTAATTCTAATTTCATAAAGACCATTATCTAGAGATTTTAATTCTGTTTTACCAAGAACAATCTTCATATCTTTTGCTTCAGTTAAAACCGGCTTTTTATTTTTTTTATTATTCGATGTGAATACATTGTAATCGATATCTTTAAATTCGCTATCGTTTGGTTTCTTAATAGAAACGGATGGGTCAAATAAATAATTAATAGATTTATCTTCTGTTATTGTCTTCTCTTTTCCATACTGACAATCAACTTCCATTTGGTCTACCGCTCCGGCGATATAAGCCAAATGATTCATCTGAGAGTTTTTCGGTAAAGCAGTATCTTTTGAAGGTCCAACTTGTCTCATCACTTGTTCTTGAAGAATTCTACGTTTAACGTCTAACTCGGGAACTTCATTCCAAAACATGTTTTCTCTTTTCTTCTCTTTTTCTTTAATATTGTTATTAAATAAAGATTTATACTGAGACTCATTTAGCCCTAATTTTTTACTGGTGTAATACAAGGAATCTTCATCTTCTTTTAAAATTTCTTTATATTTACCTTGCTTTACATCTATTCTATCCAAAGAAAAAATAAAAGAACTAGAAGTTGACCAGCAATAAATAGTTCTTCCTTCTTTATTTTTAAAAGAAAAGTTTGGTTGTTTCATATATTACACCCTATGCTTGTAACACTTGTGTTACAAAAAAATTAATTAGCAGCTTTTCCTGCTTTCTCGCCCTTATAAGTATAAGAGGATTTTGGGATACCATTTTCAGACCCAACTTTATCCCCTTTATAATTAGAGGTATCATTTGGAAGTTTTCCACCTTTACCAGCCGATCCATCACCTTTGTCTGGTGCATATGGGTAGGTTCCAGTAGGAAGGTCCTTGCAAGTCTTAAAAACAGTAGTGTCGAACGATTTCGTTGCTTCTTTCATTTATTTCTCCTAATAATAGTACAGTATTAATTATCTTTAATTTGTTTTATTTTTTTTTATTTTTCTTCTGAAAAATCCAAGTACTCATCTAGTAAATTAAGTCCAAGTTTCAAGTCACGATTAAACTTAATATTTTCATTTACAAATATAGGTTCTCCATCTTCTTCGAAAATAAGACCCCATTCTTTATCAATATTATTGTATCCAACAGTCAGGGTACATTTTTTGCAGTTTGCAGTTCCATCTGATCGTAAAGCAAAAGACGTACTGTTACAATATGGGCATATTAAACTACTAGATAATTTCATAATTTATCCTATTATAATATCTACAGGTTTTGCTCTCATTCTTAATTCTTTTAAAAGTTCCGTCTGTTCAGAAGTGGACTGAGAGTTCAGTTCTGATGCATTAAAGTTAATTACGCCACCAGGACCCATAATACCGCTACTAAACTTACCTCTGGCTTGACCTAACATACCCTTTACAATGGCAAGAGAATATCTTCTTATCCACTCATTTTGGTCTACATACCCGTCCGAAGGTGGGCATCTGTATAAAACTGCGACTTTACCAACTTTAGATGGAGCAGGAAACAACCATAGTTTATCATCTATAACTTTATAGCTTCCCTCTGTTCCCAAGTTACGCTTCATGTCCTCTATATATCCTTTAAAAAGATAATAGTCACTCATTAATTGTTTAGAAGATGCTCTAAAATAATAGTAATATTGATTTATGAGTAAATATACGGAGTCATCGCTATAATTTATATGACTTGCATCATAATAGACTTCTATAATATCATCATTCAGATTATTCATAACGTTTGATAGGTCATACCCATTTTTACCAGGGGATACTTCAAACTGATGAACCATATTATCATAGCCTTGGTATTGAATCCATTTTTTTATAGCTTGTTCAACAGCTATTTCCACGCTTCTACATGGAATCTCTACGGCTACCATGGGGTAACCCATCATTGCAAGAACGTACTCGTGAGTACCAGGGAATCGGTCTGTAAACTCCATATCTTAACTCAAATTATCCGCAAAATCAAAAAATGCAATGACATCATCATCGGTTTCTTTGAAACCTCTTACATTTATGTATTTTGAAACAAATATCTTACTATCGTCTGCTCCTTCTATACTTCGAAGAAGGAAATCCACTAAACTCTCATCTTTGTCTGATATGCCAGATTCATTGGCTCGCATATTTACACGTTCTATCTCATCTTTCTTTTTATTTAGAGCAGATAAAAAGTTCGATGCTCTCTTCCTGAGATTCTTAACAACTTGTAAGTCCTTAGATACTTCTTCTTTAAACTTCTCATGGGGACTAAGTAGAGTGGGGTAATGCTTGTTCGCTCTTCTAAAATATAGCTTATCAATACCAGTCATACCGAGCTTTTTTAGTATTTCGTTCTCAAGTATCATTATATTATTATCAAGAGCTTGTATGTATTCAGTTGTTGTATCAATGGGGGCATTTTCACCAGCTTCTACTAGTCTTCCATCTGAATTGGTTATAAGTTGTAAGAATTTTTTATTTGCGTCATTTCTAGAATCTTGAACTTCTCCTAGTTTATCTGACTCTTCTTTTATCTCATGGTGGAAGTAAGCACCTGGGTCTGTGCTTGTGTTAATATCTTTAAGATCGGCATACATTTTTTCAGCAAACTTGAGCCGCTCCTCTAGATTTGCCTTTTCCTTTACTAGATCTTCTAGTTGTTTAGTCTTTAAAGAAATATACCGCTTTATTTCGTAATTACTTCGTCCAACCATACCAGGTTTTTCTTGTCTATCGCTTTCCACTTCTTTTATTTTTCTTTCAGTATCTTCTATACGATGTTTAATATCTTGTAAATAATCAATCGCGGTTCTTCTATTTATGCCTTCCCCTTCTTCTGGCATCGCAATGTCACCAGGGGCGTCCGTTACTTCATTTGGGTCTTCTACATCTCTTTGACTACTACCTTCATCTGAGTAAACAGGAGCATCCAAAGAACTATGACCAGCACTGGTGATGTCTCCTTTATATCCTTTTTGCATAAACTTTACCAAGGTAGTTTCAAACTCTTTTCCGATGTTCTTAGAAATCTCATCGAAAGAAGTAGTACTTCCACTTTTAGTGAGCTTTGAGACAATACCCTTATATATGATGTCAAGAATAGCCTCTCCATAATAAGAATAAAATGTGGCATAATAAGTCGATTCTGTCCCATCCCCTGTTATATATTGGTATCCCTTCTTATTTGAGTCAAACCCAGCTTGTCGCCTAGCTTTTTTTACTAAATTTGCTATAATAGAATTAGAACTTTTACTGGCTATCTCATCTGCTGTTACGATTTTATTAAAAAAACTATCTTTGTTTGGTCCGAATATAGCGTCGGATACAGGAATGGATGGTACGGTGTGCGCTGCCGAAGTATCTTCTGAGTCAGATTGCGAATATGAAAAACCCTCTATATTCCCGCATTTTTTTGCTATAATAGTTTTAGTAGCATCATAGAGTGAAGTAGTTTTGATAGAGTTTACTAACTCTTTATCTTCTTTTTCATAGCCTGCTTCTTTATCAATGTTAATACCTTCAAAGTCTATCTGCTCAGAAGGACTTAGAAATCTTTCTTTCTTTCTATTAAGCTCCTCTGTACTTCTTTTGACTATATTATTCAATAAGTTTGATTTCTGTTGCTTTTTTAGGTTTTCTATCTTTTCTTCAATTTTCTCTATAGACTCATAATCTTTCTTAGCAGATCCTATTACAACAGGTAGATCGCTTACAATAACATCATCTGGTTTTGACCCATTTACAAACTCAACATGAGCTTCCGACCCGGTGTAATAAATTTTTATATAAGCAGTTTTTGAAGAGCTATCAGTAACTGATACGCCGTCTTTTTTTGTATTTTTAACTTTATTAAGTCCCACACCGTAGTAACCACCCCTCCACTGACCTTTATTCCCATCTTTTTGAAGATCTGACCTATTCGAAGGAGGAGGGAGAAGAGACTTAATTGTTGTACCTTCGTTATTCTCTACACTATATAGGGCAAACGCTCCGGAGTCCTTTTTTGTAAAGAAATTATCAATATGCCCAACATAAGTTTGTAATATTTTTCTATCTATATTCTTTGCATTCTTTAAAACATTTTTGGCGTAGTCAACTGCCTCTTCTTTAGTTAATTTTCCACCGCCAACTAACATGGGGTATTGCGCTTGTATTCTTGTTTTTACGCTTATTTCAACTCCCACAGAATCGTCGCCATTTACAAAAACATTAAACTTTTTTTGTAATAACTCTAGCGCAGGAATAGCAGGCTCTAAACCTTTTACTATTTGACTTAGATAATTCTGAATAAACTTCCGTGTTTGAGATCTTTTCCCTTCTTTTTCTTCCCCTTCCTGCAAAACAGAATCTCCATATAAAGCCTTATATAGATGCTCTGTGAATAGAGTGTACGAAGACCCCTTTTCATGGATAGAGTTTATTATACTACTTAGAAAATTCATGTTTTAAACCTCTCTGAATTATAGGAAAATCCTATAGAATATAGTGTTATCTTTAATTTACTGAAATTTTTTACTCTTTTAATAGCAAATTCCTAGTATTTGGCACTCACATTCTCTAAAATCTTTCTTATTTGGTTGTACATCTAGCTGTTTTAACCAATATAGCCTATCTTCATTTGTTTTAATAGTGTTTTCTATAAACCTATTTTTAACAACATTTACTTTGTTTTGATAATTTCCTATCATAATCTCAGGTATTGATATTTTAGTTTCCATTTTTCTCTCCTATGTAACATCTGTAACTTGTTATCTCTTTATTCTTTATAGAGTTCAACGCCATATCCGCATACTTTAAAAGAAACGAGAATCCATTCCCGTCTTTCTCAAATGTGGAGGTTCCAATAGACAAAGTAATATTTGTATATTCTTTGTAGGGTTTAATTATATCATTAAATTTAGACATTAACTCATTTATTATTGTATTAATCTCTTCCATTGTTTGTAATTTATAAAAACAAACTAAGAATTCATTACCAGTTAGTCTTCCCACTGCGTCATTCTCAGCTATAAACTCTTTCAAGAACTCCCCTATTATCTTAACCACTTTATCTCCGTAATCATAACCAAACGATTCATTTACCTTTTTTAAGTTATTAACTCTAATTAGAACAATCGTAAAGGGGTCAGAATATTTTATTTTATTTTTAATAAAACTTTCTATATATGTTCTGGTATATGTGCTACTAACAGGGTCAACCTCTGCATTTTTTAAGGATTCTCTTATTGCAACATCCTCTGTTATATCTTTCCCCATCATTAATATATTAATTACGTTGCCAGCTTTATTTAATATTGGAACATAAGTCCTCTCATACAATGAGATTTCTCCATTAGAAAATCTTATTTTTTCTTTTATAATGGTCATTTCTTTATTTTCTATTACCATGTCAATTGTTTCTAATCTAGTTACCCCAATTTTATAATTTAGACCCAAATAGTTACAATAATCCATGTCCGTTTTATCAATCATATAATTTACTAACTCTTGGTTAGGAAAACAATGTAAATTAGCTTTTATGTACTTACCTTTAATATCTAATATGGCCAATTGATAAGGTATATTTTTAAACATATTTGACATAAGAAATTCATTTCTTTCTAACCTTTCAGTATAAGCAATAAGTGAAATAGATCTTTTTTCATCCGCGGCCATTAATCTATACATCTCATCGGAGATATTTATACGAATTTTTAATAGTATGCCACTTAAAAACAAAAAAATTGCTAAAATTATAGAGAAGGGTATAGTCTCTTTTATAGTACCGTATTTTATAAAAAAACCAATTGAAACTGAAAGAGTGCTATAAATACTGTATATTACATGCATTCTCATTGAGGATATAGAGTAAGTGCAGTATAGAATAGATATACTTATTAAAAATAAAACTGCATTTGATGGGTAATCAGCTTCTACTACCACAGAGAATCCAAGCCATGTAGCTATTACAAACATAAGAAAGACATTAAGTCTACTTGCTATGTTTATACCAATAGCATTAAACCTATCAATGCAAAAATAAACTATTAGAAAAAAACTTATTACTACAATTTTTACCGGAACCAAGTCTATTTGCAGTCCCATTATCATCATTACTATGTGTGGTATAACTGTTAATAATAAGAAAATAAGGATAGAAGCTTTATGATATGTCTTGTAAAAGCTAGAGTGGAATGTCTCTTCTAATTTCATGAGGTATAAAGTATCTCTATGATTTTACAAATTACTTTATCTGCGAGAAAAAATAATGGGAAAAGAACTACTATAATCTTTATGGATTTTAACTTGTCCCAAAATATACTTACCACTATACTTACTAAGATATATATTAAAAAGAAAAGAAATAAAGTTTCCATCAAGAGACCTTCTTATTTTTAGTAATCTTTTTTATTGAATTTTCTATATAATTTCTAATCACAGAGGGGTCATCTCCTTTTGAGATATACCTTATTTTTTTACTATTAGCATATTCCCCTATGGATAGATTATCATCTACCATTCCAGTATATATAGTTATTGATTTATTAATTCCAGAATAAATGAATTTCTCGGCATTACAAGTAAGTAAATCTATTACGTTACTACCTTTTTTTCCATCAGGTAAGTTCCAATCTATAATAGCAATATCATATTCTTCTTTTTTACCTTTTATAAAAGATTGAAAACTATCAAACTTATCTAAATCATATTTAATCTCAGGAAACTCAGTCATGATAGCACTTATGAGAGAGGATAATACATTTAAAATACTTACTGAGTCATCTACTAACAAGAATTTTATTTTCATTTTTGTTCTCACTACTGTGTTTGATACCAGTAATCAGTCAATTTTATAAGAATTAATTCTAATTTTATTCTTTTTTGGTCAGAATCAAAATCAGAGTATATAATTTTTATAATATCGTCTAAGAACCCAAACTCTTTATTGTAAAAACATGCTATCTTTTCTTCGGTTGGGAGTATCTTTCCTTTTGTGTTGGGTAGTTGAAAGAAGTATCTATCAACATTTTTTATAACCGTTTCAAATATTCTTTTTATATCGTGCTCTGCTCCGATAGGATCATTATTAATATTTACTACATCCAAAAACTTAAATGTTAGTTCTCTTTGAACATACATAAATGTTAATTTTATTGCTACATCTACTTGATTATTTGTCAAATAACTATTTTGCTTTTCTTCAAGTATTTTTAACATTGTTAATAAATTTGAAGTGGAATCATCTATATTCTGAACATGATAACTAACAGTATTCTTTAAATCATCAATAGAACTTTGGTATTTTATAAAAGATGAATCTTTCCATATACCACTATTTTTTAAAATCTTTTCAAGAACTGGATAAGCTTCTCTGAGAACGATTACACCTACAATCAATGAAAAAGCACCCGTGGATAAAGCCGAGTTATCCTTTATAATCTCTATTAAAAACTTTAGTAATTGTTCCATTATTTACCTTTCCTTGGTTTATCTGATAATCCCTTGCTGTCTAAAAACGCATCAGCTCTTTGTTTTAATTTGATCACACCACTTACAGCATCTATTGCTGAATAAATTAAAATAGATCCTGATAGATATAAAATCAAAGTGTAGGTAAATTGTTTATAATCTGAGTAATCTATATCTGTCATATATGTTCTGATGTTCAAGACTGTTGTTGCAGCTAAAACTATTAAAGATATGGAATGTTTCATAACCTCATTCTTAATAAACTTTGCCTTCAATAACTTAAATATAAGAGATGGAATGAAAGATATTATGGCAATGATAGAACATGTTACCACTAAATCTTTTATACCTAACCCGTTTAAAATTGCTAAAAAATCATTTGCCATGATCTACTCCTTTTAATTATCTGATACCTTCAAAGACACGTAGCCGATTACACAAAATAGAAAAACAGAGACAAACACAAACAGTCCTTCATAGATTGTACAATACAAAAACATCTGAACCTCTGCCCAAAAATTCAAATCCATAAGACTAGGTACAGAGCAGTCCAAGAGAACATTAGAGATTGTATATGCAAATGCAATGAATATAGATAATATAAAAGATACTAAAATACTCATCTAAAATTCTCCATAACGTTATTTATAACTTTTTTCCAATCAGAATGTGCCATAAAATTCATATGAGGTTCATCGTTAAAATCTTTATTATCACATTTCTTAAACTCATATTGTTTATCTGCACCTACCATATAAGCACCCATAAAAGGGTCTAATCTAACTCTTTGATATGCATTGATTATCTTTAAATTGCTTAGTTTTTTCCATTCATCTGGAATCACTATCACTTTTTTATGACTATAAGGAATCAAGTTTTCTTCTAAAACAAACCCATAAGCATCGGCAAATACCAATGTAATAGATTTTCTTGATTTTAAGAACTCAAAATGATTATCAAATAAATGTTTAAAAGTCTGATAAACATTTACAGCACCCAATGACTTACCACACATTAGTAAATTATCATAGTCTTTGTGTTCTTCATGCATTATGAACTTCTCAGGCATTTTATGACTATTAAAAACCTTAGAATGAACAGACTCATCTAACATGATAATATTAGGGTCATTTATCTTGTTAAGTTCTATACGGAATCGTCTCTTTGCAGATTCTACTTCAAAACCTGTCCACCAGGCTTTCCCTTCTATAAAGATTCCGTTTATTTTTTTCACACGTGTTCCTGTATTTCTACATTTGGTAATCTATCAAAACTTAATACTTCAAACATTTCCTTCATTTTATAACTACAATGAATTGTTAATACTTTATCTGTCCCATCGAGTGATTTTAATGATAATAATATCTTAGATATCTGACTACTACTTAGATATCCTTCTATTATTATGTCATGGTCTTTTGTTTTATCTAGAAAATTAGGAAAACTATACATATTATATTTCATCTCATTCCCAAAGGTCGGTATCTGTTCCAAAAATAAGCGGAACTGCATCTAACCATTCTTCTTCTAATAATATCTTCCCATAAATTGCCATTTGGGATATTGGTTGACCGTCTACAATTGGATATTTTTCACCACATAATTGAACTGTTTTTACTGCGAGTGGGACTGCCCCATCTTTTCTTGCTTGTAAAGATGAATAACCATCTAAATCCACATAAAATATTTTATTTATAGTATCTAGTTCTATTCGTCTTAATCTCCAGTATGTTGCGTCTACTCCGAAAGGTGTTGAAATTGATTTTGTTAATGCCATTTTATTTTCTCCTATGTTAATGTTATTGTTACGTTTCCACCAGAATAAGAATATGAACTAAATGTTCTTCCTGTTCCATCTAATACTGGTGCCGACAGTGTCCCCGATTGACTACCTGTATATTGAAAAATTGTATATGTCCCTGCATCTAATGAAGCGGCTTGAAATGTTACAGCATTAGAATTAAATGTAAGATTTCCAGATACAGAAATTCTAGAAACAGTTGTGGTGCTTCCTATATTTACTTTAATTAAAGAACCAGATGATAATGTTAAAGCACCTGTTCCAAAAGTTCCTGCATTTGATTCTCCAGTTCCACCGAATATAGTTGCTCCAGATGCTACTGTAAATGCACTACTACTACAAGTCCCTGTACCACCCACCAAACCAACAGATATTTTAGTTGTTTGAGAGTATGTATTTGTTCCATTTAATAATAAAGTTCCAGCGCCTTCTTTTGCCACATACCCTGCACCAGATATTACTCCATTTACTGTCAATTGTCCTGAAGTTCCTATTTCAAATGCCATCGGATATGTGGCATTGGTTCTATTGGCAACCGAAATTGCACCATCAATCGTGTTAGTTATTCCATCTGGCACTTGAATATATGGTTTTGCTGTAGAAGGTGCCACACCGAATGCAATAGTTCTACTAAAAATTGTTGAGTTAGTATCGAATCTTATATATACATTAGTAGTATTATTACTTCCATCTCCAGTAAAAATAACTCCCGACCCTGTATTTGTGCCTACAACCGAAGCACCTGATGCTGGTACAGTATTACTTATAATAAATGTCCCAGTTACAAGAAGAATACCTTTAGTGAAATCATTAGATGTATTTGTGAACTTACAGGTACCAGATACCCCTTGCCCAGAAGTACCAACGCCCAATTGAGTATCATTCACTCCGTCATACGAAGAAGAAGTATCTGAAATTTTTCCCGAAATTGTAAGATTACTTGATGTGTAATAAATTTCTACCCTTCTGCCAACTTTTTCCCAGGATGTGGTTGTCACTCCAACATTAATATCACCATTTGTATTCAACCATCTTGCAATGTTTTTGTTTGAACCTACGTTTTCCGCAACTACTATCATTCCATAATGTGCAGTATTATTGCCAGTATACCATGATGGTCTTGTCCAAGCAGAACTGTTTACAACCCATACACCTCTTTGAGATAAAGTTGTTTGACTTGTCACTAATATTAAATCACCAGTTACTAAGGATACTCCATTTATTGTTTGTTCCCCAGATAATGTAACATTAACATTGGTTATTGTTTTGACGAATCTTACGCATGGTTGATTTAGAAATTTATCTGGTGTAGAACCATATAAAATATCACCAGTCCAATCAATGGTTGCACCATTGTATGCACCAAAAGCATCTCTATAATTTCCACTTATTCCATAACTTCTTGTAAAATCAACATTTTTTGCTACTGTGGTTCCTGCTCCAATTTGAAGACATGAACCATTGAATCCACCAGATGCTGGACCACCTATGTATATTGTTCCAGATTGAGTTAAATCCCCAAATGAAGTTGCGTTAGAACCTCTTACAAACCCAGACTCAACTATAACATTCCCCGTCCATCCATCATTTGCAGACGTTACAATTGCAGCTCCAGAATATGGAACAGTTCCTCTAGAAAGAAAATTGCCAGAACCTTTTAATGCACCATTATAATTAATGCTTCCAAAAAATCCAACAGAAACCAAATCATTTAATAATGTTAATGATTGTGCAATATCATATGCATTATTTGTTCTACAATAATGTATAGTAGAAAATTTGTTTGTTTGTTCTTTTATGTTTATGTTAAAACTTCCAGCTAAATTCATAGCAGCAAAATTTACAACATTCATATTTCCAATAGTTATATCATTTTCCAAAGTTATAGTTCTTTCTGATGTTAAACCATTTCCGAATTGAGCATAACTTCCTGCCCAATTTACTGGAAGTTTATTTAGATTCTGGTCATCAGCATCATAATGATGTACTTCAACATTCATCAAATCAAAACTTGCATTAGTTCTATTTATTTTAATTCCAAATCCAGTAATTGCTTCATCTATTATTCCAGATAATCCAGTTTGAGATGCAGTCCAATTATCATACCCACTTTGTCTATATCCATAACTAACAGTATAATTATCAGTTCCAACTTTATGAATTTCAAAAGCATAAAATGTTTGTGTTTGTCCAGAGCCTTGAAAATCAACTTGATTTGTTAGACGAGTTCCAGTTGTTATCATATCTCTACTTGCAGAGTTTGATTGAAAAGAATTTGCGTACCTAATCGAAGCAGTTTTCCCTGTTAAAGTATTACTTACTGGTGATGTTATAGTAAAAGTATTTGTGGCAACATTAGATATCAGATAACTTGCATTTATAGGAAGACTTGTAGTATTACCACTTACGGTAACATATACATATTCATTATTAGAAAAACCATGATTATTAAATGTTATTGTAATTGTAGTTCCAGATTGAGTCCATGTTGCATTTACTTGACTTATCCAACCA
>Ga0316608_1000643_pt1 | contig 15586 bp, 12 predicted proteins | sample MIS2016152B_MG_FD_207673 | JGI IMG/M metagenome (GOLD analysis project Ga0316608, IMG submission 207673) | Microbial mat bacterial communities from Middle Island sinkhole, Lake Huron, Michigan, United States - MIS.2016.152B | ecosystem: Environmental > Aquatic > Freshwater > Lake > Sediment...
TTAATTAAACAATTATAATTTTAGTTGTAAATTTAATAAAAAAACATAAATAATTGAAAATCATAACAAATTATTATTGTTTTTGGGAATCATACAAATAGGAATTGGTTTCATTTTATGTTGATTAACACTATTCAGCCGTTTATAAATATCAAAAACTTCTTTTTCTCTACCTTTAAAATCTTCAGAAACGCTCCCTTTTTCATCCATCAACATCGCCCATTCTAACTCGTCATAACTTGCTCCAAGTTGGTCTTCATCACTTCTATTATCGCCAAATAATCCATCGGTTGGTGCAGCATTTTGAATTGATATTGGAATTTCTAAATATTTACCAAGCTCATACACATCGCTTTTCATCAAATCAGCAATCGGACTCAAATCAACTCCACCATCGCCATATTTTGTGTAAAATCCAACGCCAAAATCTTCTACTTTATTTCCAGTTCCCGCCACCAAAAGACCTTGAATTCCAGCATAATAATATAAAGTGGTCATTCTCAATCGTGCTCTAGTGTTTGCTAAAGATAAATTGTATTTCTCTTCATTTTCACCAACGGGCATTTCTGTTTTAAAACCCTCATAAATTGGAGTTAAATTTGCTTCTGCATAACCAACATTCGAAAATCGCTTCATCAATTGTTCAATATGCTCTCGGGCTCTACTAACCTGATTTTTAGCTTGATGTATAGGCATTTCCAAACATAAAGTGGTTAAACCCGTTTGTGCACATAGTGTTGATGTTACTGCCGAATCTACTCCGCCCGAAATTCCAACAACAAAACCATTAACTTTTGCGTTATTTGCATACGTTTTTAACCAATTAACAATATGTTCATTAACTTTTTCTACTGGAATCGTACTTGTTTTTGACATTTTATTTAGAAAATTTAAAAATCTGTAATGTATATTTGCAAAAATAATAAATAAAAATTTAATCGATTCTTTTGAAGCCATTTCCAGCTATTCACTTCAATCTTTTTCAATTTTACACTGTTTTTCTATATTAAAAAAGGAGCTCCTTGAGGGTCGCTCTTTTTGAATAAGAAAATCTACTATAAAATTTAAAAAGGATTTCCGTTTCTATCTGGGCTAAAACCATAAAATAATGAAAAATGCTTTTTTTTTACTTCTCTTTGTAGTGCTATTGAACTCCTGCAATAATAAATCTAAAATCGAAAGTGCTGTCGAAGAAATTCCTGTCCAAATGAAAGTCGTTCGTTTTGAACAAGCTTTTTTTGATGCAAAACCTCAAGATTTAGACAATTTAAAAGCTGAATATCCTGAATTTTTTCCAAGTGGAGTTCCCGACCAAGTGTGGTTAGATAAAATGAATCATCCTCAATGGCGTGAACTTTATAAAGAAGTTGAAAACAAATACAAAAATTTTAGCTCAAAACAAACAGAAATAGAAGAACTTTTCAAACACATAAAATATTATTTTCCAACCATAAAAGAACCAAAAATATATACCGTTATTGGAGAAATGGATTATAATAATAAAGTAATTTATGCCAACGATAAGCTTCTAATTTCTCTGGAGTTGTATCTTGGTGGAAAGCATAAATTTTATTCAGATTTTCCAGATTATATCGCTCAAAATTTTGAAGAAAAACAAATGTTGCCCGATGCAGTTACAAGTTTTGCATCAGGAATTTTACCAACTCCAACAGATAAAACGTTGCTGGCTCAAATGATTTATTACGGAAAGGAATTGTATTTAAAAGACATTTTATTGTCAGATGTTTATACTGATGCCGAAAAAATTGGTTACACTCCTGAACATATTACATGGAGTAAAGAAAACGAATATTTTATTTGGATGAATTTCATTGAAAATCAATATCTTTTTAGCACCAATTCTAAACTTCCAAGTCAATTCATCACTTTGGCACCATTTTCAAAATTTTATTTAGAAATCGATAACCAATCGCCAGGCAGAATAGGGCAGTGGATTGGATGGCAAATCGTTCGTTCCTTCATGGAGCATAATCCTAAAACTTCTGTGCAACAATTATTAAAAATGGATGCAAAAGCTATCTTTGAGGCATCAAAATATAAACCTAGTAAAAATGAGTAAAAAGATTACATCCGAAATAAAATTTGTAGTAGAACTTGATGAAAATCGTGTGCCAGAAAAACTAACTTGGACCGCTCAAGACGGTGGTGTTGAACTAGAAGAAGCCAAAGCTATGTTGCTATCCATTTGGGACAGCAAAACTAAAGAAACGTTGCGTATTGATTTATGGACAAAAGACATGCCCGTTGACGAAATGAAAATCTTTTTCCATCAAACCCTTGAAGCCATGGCAGACACTTTTGAAAGAGCTACGCAAGATGAAAAAATGGCTTCAACGATGAGAGATTTTACAGATTATTTTGCTGAGAAATTAGAGTTGAAAGGATGATAAACATGAAGGTTTTCAAAAGCCTCATTAATTTTTTAGACATTACCTCATTTTTACTTCTCATAGCAAAGTCTAATACAAAATCCAGGTTAAAAAAAAACTTCCTTCAAAACCTCTAAAGATTTTGGTTTTTTGAAACCATCGAGATGAATAGAATAATATTCTAATAAGATTTTCAGAAGAATTTGACGATCCACTCCAGTAAAAATTTTTTGGTTGGAATCAAATTTTAAATGGATTAACTTTTTGAACAGAACTGTTTCCTGTTCGTTGATACAATTGATGCCTTGAAAGGGCAAAAATATTCCTTCGTTTTTATCAAAAAAATTAAAAAAAGATTCTGAATCATCTGGATAGAAACCTAAAAATTTAGTAACTTCTAATACTAAAATCAAATGAAAATTTGATATTTCATCATGAGTGTCCAACCAAATTAGAGCGGTTTCAAGAAACGTAAATAAATCGTCGTTTTTTTCTTCTTCTTGAATACAATGATGCAACATTTCAGACAGAAAAATTACAATGCTACTTTTTACAATATTTGAATAGATGCTTTGATAGGGTGTAGCTAATTTTATTTCTTTAAAGTGCTCTAAAGTGCCTTTGTTTTTATGATTAGCTTCAATTTCTAAAATGGTTAAGGGTTGAAAATAGGCTGTTTTTTGTAAGTTTTTTTTTGTTGCAAAAGCATTTTGAACAAAATAACTTTTGAGACCATCAGATTGTGTATAACATTTAACTATCAAACTTTTTTCTTGATATTTTAAAGATGAAATTACAATAGCTTTTGTTTTTACCAACATTTGAATTTTGGTTTTTCTAGTTGGAATTTATCTAATAATCATTACTTTTTTGACGGTTGTTTCTATGCCATCTTCTGCCGATACAAAAATCATGTAAACACCAGAAGCTACTTTATATTTTCCAAATGCAGTTCCATCCCATTCAATGGTTCCGCCAGAAGATGTGGTTTCATATACAAGATTTCCTTCTATATCGGTTATTTTTATTATAGCTTTGTCGGTTAGCCCCGCAATTTTTATGGTTCCATTAAATTCTGGTCTTACTGGATTTGGATACACATAGACATTGTTTAAATCTTCTTGAGGTTTTGTTGATGTTCCTTTGAAAGAAACTAATCCTTTGTCGGTAGCAAAAAAGACCTCGCCCGTAACGCCATCAATTTCAATGTCATTGATATTATTGCTTGGAAGCGGCGAATTGTCTTTAGTGAATTTATAAATGGTTTCTTGACCGTTGGAAGATACCAAATAAACTCCAGCATCGGCAAGTGATACCCATTTTCTATTAGAACCATCTACAGCAATATCCATTATAAGTTGTTGATAAAATAGTTCTTGTGCTAAACCATCCTCTTCAATAATTATATCTTGAGTGGTTATTGTCTCTTGAGAAATAAATTGATCCACACTTGAAATAATTCGTAATCCTCTTGCTGTACCAATCCAAAGTTGATTTCTATTGTCTAAAGCAATGCATCGAACATCAGCATCTGGAAGGTTTCCATTTGTTTCGGTTTTAATTACAATTGATTTATTGTTTAATGTTTCATTGAAAGCCACCAATCCATTTCTGTTGCCAGGAATCCATTTTGTATTGTTTTTGTCTATCACCATAAGCCCAAAACTTTCATCTATAGGATTAGAAATAATATCTGAAAAATCATACGATTGCCAGCTTCCATCAGATTTGAAAACTTTTAATGGTTTTGTAATTCTACTATTGGTCATCCAAAGGTTTTTGTTTTTATCAAAAGCTACTCCATTAATTCTAATATCTACAAAAGAGTTACTTAAAGATTGTAATCCATTTGAACCTGTATTTAAATGATCAAATAATTGGGTTGGAACCCCATCAACAATTTTTAATAAACCTGAATAAAACGAACTTACATATAATTCTTCTTCATTATTAGGGTTTAAAGCAATATTTGATAGCGATTTTGCTCCAAATAAATCAGAATATGGAATAAAATCCCAACCGTTTTCGGTAGTAAATTTACTTATTGGTTTTTGTCCTGGCGATGGAAAATAAGGGTTATAGGTTCGACTGTATTTTCCATAAAGTGCCCAAAGCGTTGAAGTTGATTTTTTTAGTCTAAAAATATTGTTTTCTAAAGGACCATCGGGCATAATGAATTGAAATTGGGTAGGGCTTGAAATGGTTGTTGAAACAATACCGTTTTCATTGGTTCCAATATACACTACATCATCAATTAAAGTGGCACAAGTAAATGTTACCGCTAAATCGGTTATTTGACTCGTTTGAATTGTAGCAATTTGAACTAAATTTTGATTGAAAATATAAACATTATTTAGGGTGGTTATAATTAAATGGTTATCGTTTGTTCTAAAATCTACTACGGTTTGGTTTAGACTTATTAATTCTGAAAAACTTATGCCATTATGTTTGTATATTTTGTTATTATTATTTGAACATACTAATTGATTGTTGAGTGTTACAATTCCATTCCAAGAGCCACCATCAAAAAGTGTCCATTGATTATAATCAATTAAATTAGGATTTGAAAGGGCTACTTTTTTTATTCCATAAATATCGGTTATCGCATAAATCTCATCATTAAAAACAGTGGTTTGAAATATTTTAGCAGTTTGTCCAGCATTTCCTATATAAAAGGTATCGCCAAACTCAAAAGTATTTAAGTCAAAAACCGAAATACCATAATCACAAGAAAGATAAATCTTTCCATTATATTCGTAGAAATCATTAATTCTTTTTATGAGTGGAGAAACTGGAACCTCGTCAATAATTCCTCTTTTGGGTATAATTGTTCCGTCTGATTTTATCAAAAGTAATAACCCATTGGTGTTTCCAACTAAAGTAACATTAAATGTTGGGCTTCTGTATATGGAAGAAATTACATCTGCTTTTAAACCATCAATAGAAGTTATGGTTGAAATAGCATTGTTTTGATTGTTTCTTGAAAAAATAGCATTTTCAGTGGCTGCAAAAAATGAGGTGGTTGATTGCGATATATCTTTAATTTTATTATACGAAAAATAACCATTCCACTGCGAGTTATTTTGAGAATAAACGGAACAATAGCACAATACAATTATCAAAAATTTAATATAGAAACTTTTCATAGCAATTTTATTATTTACAAATATAGTATAAACGTAAAAAAATTCCTTTTAATATGTTCAATAAAAAATGCTCTCAAAATTGAAGATGTTTTTAAAATATTATTTAGAAATTTTATAGGCGTGTATTTCGTTAAAGTAGAATTGGTTTTTACTCTCGTTTCCGGATATATTCTTCAAAAAAATATGTGTTTTTATATCTAATTTTATTTTTAAATGGAATAAAATTTTATAGCTTCGCCAAATTAAAATTATTGGTTTTTTGGAAAAGAAATTAAGAAAATTAGGGATAAAAACACTCACTATTTTAGCATATTATTTTTTATAAATTGATTATGAGCAAGTTAATAGAAATCAGCACTTTAGAAAACTATTTTAAGACTATTTTAAAAATTTTATTGGACTATTCGCCTAAGTTTATTACGGCAGTTGCTATTCTGTTTATAGGAATTTATACCATTCGAATTATCAATAATGTGGTGAAAAAGATAATGATAAAACGTGAAATGGACACCACTTTATCAAAATTTTTATCCGATATTTTAAACTGGATTTTAAGAATATTACTTTTTGTAACTTTTATTTCTAAATTAGGTATTGAAACGTCTTCATTTGTAGCTATTCTAGGAGCTGCAGGTCTAGCAGTTGGGTTATCACTTCAAGGCTCGCTTTCAAATTTTGCTGGAGGAATGTTAATTATTTTTTTTAAACCTTTTAAAGTTGGAAATGTAATTGAAGCACAAGGTGTTGTTGGAACAGTTGTTGAAATTCAAATATTTGTAACCAAATTAATTACCGCCAATAATCAAACTATTTTTGTTCCCAATGGTATTTTATCAAATGGGGTAATCAAAAATTTTTCGATAGAAGGAATCAGAAGAGCCGATTTAGTTATTTCATTATCGTATGAAACTGATATTAAAAATGCTAAAAATATCATTACACAAGTTTTAATCAACCATCCAAAAGTTTTGCAAGAACCTAAAGCATTTGTTTATATTAAAGATATTACAAATAATACCATTCATCTTTCCATTCATCCGTGGAGTAAAATTGAAGATTTTGGCGATGTTTGTTCAGATATTTTAGAAAATTGTAAAGAAGCTTTTGATAATGAAGGAATTGCTATTCAACCTTTTGTAAGAGAAAATTTAAAGTAAAGAATAAATAGGTCGATAAGTTTTTTTTAACGAATGACATATACTTAATATTACTTTACTAAACCACCACCACTTTTTATTTTTTCTGTTTGGATATCGGTGTTTTCTTTATCAAGTTTTAAATTTCCGAAGTTGTAGGTTAGAGAAATTCTGAATGTTCTTGAATCAATTTTTTCATAAAATTTTGTTTGTAAATTAGTTGATGATACCAAAGCATTGACTTCATTTTGATTGAACAAATCGAAAGCATGAATTCCTAATTTTAATTTTTTGTTCATGAAATCTTTGTTGAGTGAAATATCAAATTGTTGAATAGGCTTCGTTATTTTATAAATTTCCCAAACGCCACCTTGTGGTAAAATGAAATAGGTCATGCTACTTTTTACATCCCAAGGTAGCATTATTTGTGCTTGTGCAGCATAATTCCAAATGGGTTTCGATTCAAACGAAAAATTATATCCTTCGGTTAGGTTTTTTATATAATTGATATTTAGATAGATATAATTCATTTTATCAATATTGCTCATTCTTTTTTGAAATTCTTCTTTACCTTTAAAGAAATAATCCAACGGAATTGGAAAATTTGCAAAAACGCTCATTGTTTTGAATTTATCAAATTGTTGAAAGGTTTGTGTGCTTACTAATTCGTTTGGTTCTGCATCAAAAATAAATAAGTTATGATCTTTTGCAACTGTATAATTTGCTCCAAATTGAATAAAATCCATAGCAGATATCTTAAATTCATAATTATCAAAAAAGGAAGGATTTAATAATAAATTTCCAGATGAAGAATTATATTGATCAAAATTTGAACCATTTGGATCTAAAACAAAATAACTAGGTTGAGAAATTTTTCTTGAATATGACGCACTAATATTGACTTTGTCAGTTATTTCGTATAATGTACTTGCATTTGGAAATAAATTCGAGTTTCTAAAATTTACATCAGTGCTTGTTCCATCTACTACTCCTGTTCTATTTACTTTAAAATTTTCATATCGTAATCCAAGGGTTATATTCAATTTTTTAATTTTTTTTCTTGCTTCAGTATAAAATGCTAAGTTGGTTTCTTTATAATCAAAATCAATAATATCTGTGGAGGGCACATTAAAATTATATTTTCCTGTGTTATTTACTTTAATGGTGTTGAATTTAGCTCCAGTATTTACAGAAAACTTCAATTTTTTAAACGGAATTGTAAAATCATATTTCAAATAATAATTTAACAAACCAAAATCATTTTTGAAATTGTTATAACTCGATGTTGTGTTTTCAACGGCATTGCTTTTTGAGTTAGGATTTTTGTTAAAAACATTAGTAAAAGCTATGATATCTAATGTTCTACCAATAGTGTCTAATTTTGTTTTATATTGTAAACTAAATTCATGATTATTACTTTTTGTTTTTGTAATTCCTGAATTTAGATATTCTGAAATATCATAACCAGTTGTTTTTGAATTGAAAACATCTCTATCGTTTGAAAAATTTGTATTGTAATTAAACAACAAACTTGATTTTGAATTCAATTTATAATTTGTTCCTAATCTAAAATATAGATTTCTATTAGTCGTTACGGTCAATCGATTTTGATCAATAAATTTATCAGGATTGAAGGAAGTAAATGTTTGCCCATTTTTAGATTTATTTTCTCTTTCTATATAATTATATCCTAACATGGTTTGCCAACTCAAGTTTTTTTCTTTCCCATTTAATAGAATTTGCGGACTTGGTTTTTGATATTTGTTGAAGTTGTAATTTATATTAAATGAAGCATTTACGCCTTTTAAACGTTTTGAACTTGTTACAATATTTATAATTGAACCACTTGAATTGGCATCAAAAGAGGCACCAGGATTATAAATTAACTCCGCTTTTTCAATGGCACTTCCAGGCAGAGAGGATAAATAATTTTCTAAATCAGTTCCGCTTAAAGTGCTTGGAGCTCCATCAATATTGATAGTTACACCTTTCCCGTTAAGGGTCAAACCACCAGTTGGAGACGCTATGACACCAGGAAGTTTTTTTACAGCATCATAAGCATTTCCTGTACCTAACATAGGGTTATCTTTGATGGTAACCGTAGTTTTATCGGATTCAACTTTTATGAATTTTTTTGAGTTGTTATAGTAACTTCTTCAATTGTTGTTACTTTCTTTTTGATTGAGTCTAAAGTTTTTTGATCTTGTGGTTTTTCTTGGCTATAGATAAAACTTGTAAATAAGACCGATAGAGTAATTAGTTTTGATTTCATTTTGATTTGATTGATGATTACGCATAGGACTTCAATCATTAAAAAATGTTACATCAAAAGTAGAAATATTTTGTTCTTATTTATGAATGGATTTTCTTGAAATTACTAGCATCTATTTTAAAAGAGGTATTTACACATCGTTTTCCATAGCATTTCATTCTTTTTGGGGCACAAGAAAATAGGGATAGAGAGAGTAGAAATAGAAGGATTGTTTTTTTCATTTTATACTTTTGAATTTATAGTGGTTTGCATCTCAATCAATTGTTCTAAATAGTCGCGTTGGTTGGACAATCTCGGAATTTTGTGTTGTCCGCCTAGTTTGTCCTTTTCTTTCAACCAATCATAAAATAGATTTTCTCGGGCTATATTTATATTTAAAACATTTAAAGTCATATTGTTATAGCGTTTTGCCTCATAGTCTGAATTGAGCGATTGCAAAGTTTCATCCAAAACTTTAATGAATAAATTAATATCTTCAGGATGTTTTTTAAATTCAATCATCCATTCGTGTGCACCTTTTTCTTTGTCTTTCATAAAAATGGGTGCAACAGTATAATCTTTAACTTCGCAGTTTAGTGCAGAACAGGTTTTTGCAATGGCATTATCTGTATTTTCAACCATTAATTCTTCTCCAAATACATTTATAAAATGTTTCGTTCTTCCAGAAACCCTAATTCTGTAGGGCTTTAATGAAGTAAATCGAATAGTATCGCCAATTAAATAGCGCCATAACCCAGAATTTGTTGTAATTACGATGGCATAATTTTTATATAATTCTACATCAGCCAATCTAATTATTTTTTGGTTTGGTGTTCCAAAAGTGTCCATCGGAATAAATTCATAGAAAATTCCATAATCCAACATCAACAATAAATCATTAGAATAATTCAAATCTTGAATGGCAAAAAAACCTTCTGAGGCATTGTAAATTTCATAATATTTGAAATCTTTATTTGGGATAATCTTTTGATATTGTTCTCGATAAGGTTCAAAATTGACGCCACCATGAAAATATACTTCCAAATTGGGCCATAATTCCATTAAATTTGAATTTTTGGTTTCGGTCAATATTCGATTTAATAAAACCAACATCCATGACGGAACACCTGCAAAACTTGTTACATTTTCTTTCTTAGTTTCATTGATTATAGCTGTTAATTTTGCTTCCCATTCGCTCATGAGTGAAACTTTATTACTTGGCGTACTGCTAAATTCTGCCCACATGGGCATATTTTCAATCAAAATAGCCGATAAATCTCCAAATGAAGTATTGTTGTTTTCATATATTTGAGAGCTGCCTCCAAGGCGTAAACTTTTTCCTAAAAAGAGTTCTGAATTTTCGTTGTTGTTTAAGTACATGCACAATAAATCTTTGCTGCCTTTATAGTGACAATCTTCTAAAGTTTCTTGACTTATTGGAATAAATTTGCTTTTAGCATTGGTGGTTCCGCTGGACTTTGCAAACCATTTGATTGGTGTATTCCAAAATACATTCTGTGCTCCTTTTCGAGTGAGTTCAATCATTGGTTCCAATTCTTCATAGGTTGAAACAGGAACTCTTTCTGTAAATGTTTTATAGTTTTTTACCGAATCAAATTCATATTTTTTTCCAACAACAGTTTCTTGACAATTTCGAATTAAATTCATAAGTAACTCATCTTGAACTTCATTTGGATATTTTAAAAACAATTCAATTTGATGAATACGTTGCTTTAAAACCCAAGATGCAATGGAATTAATTATTGGAAAAGGCATGATTTTGAATTATTAATTATGAATTACGAATTACGAATTATAACTTTACGCTAAAATAGTAAATTTTTTAAAATTTAATATCATTATCTAATATTTAAAATGACTTATCAAGGCGTTCTCACTAAAATGCAAACCGAATTTTCAAATCCAATTCAATATTATTTGGTTTTTGAAAATAGTTTTTTAAATGTAAATCAGGTGTTAAACAAATCATTAGAAATTAATTTTTTAGGTTATCAGTGTTTGGAATGCGGAAAAAAAAAGAAAATATTTCGTCAAGGATTTTGCTATGATTGCTTTATGAGTAGTGCCTCTGCTGGCGATTGGATTATGAAACCAGAACTAAGCACAGCACATTTAGGCATTGAAGATAGAGATATAGAGTATGAAAAGCGAGTACAATTACAACCGCATGTTGTATATTTGGCTTTGTCTAGCGAAGTAAAAGTTGGTGTAACTAGAAAATCGCAAGTGCCAACGCGATGGATTGACCAGGGTGCGGTGCAAGCCATTCCAATTGTTGAGGTTCCCAATAGATATTTAGCAGGAATTACAGAAGTTGCCTTGAAAAATATTTATGCTGATAAAACGAATTGGCAAAAAATGCTAAAAAATGAAGTTCCAGCAGCCAATTTGATTAAGGAGCGTGCTAGTTTAAACTATTTAATTCCAAATGAGGTTCAAGAATATTTTCATCCAGAAAGAGACGATTTATATGAATTGTTTTTTCCAGTATTAGAATATCCAAAAAAAGTAACAAGTTTAAATTTAGATAAATCACCAAATTTTTCGGGAAAACTAACTGGAATTAAAGGTCAATATTTAATTTTTGAAGATGGAACAGTTTTTAATATTCGCACTTTTGAAGGTTATGTTGTTAAAATACATTTATAAAAAAACACAAAGTTTTAATTACTTTGTGTTTTTATTTATTTATAGTGAGTTATTTTTATCGAATTTCCTGATTTAAAATCAAGTCAATATATAAATTGATTTTATCTTTCAATTCTTTTCGATGAGAAATAAAATCTAAGAAACCATGTTCAAGAACAAATTCTGAGGTTTGGAAACCTTCTGGTAAATCTTTTCCTGTGGTATCTCGAACCACTCTAGGTCCAGCAAAACCAATTAAAGCACCAGGTTCAGCAATATTGATGTCGCCTAACATGGCATAGGATGCTGTGGTCCCGCCAGTGGTTGGGTCTGTGCATAATGAAATATAGGGTATTTTAGCTTCGGCAAGTTGGGCTAATTTGGCTGAGGTTTTGGCTAATTGCATTAGTGAATAAGCGGCTTCCATCATTCTTGCACCCCCCGATTTGGATATCATTAAAAAAGGGATATTGTGTTTTATTGAATAATCAATTCCTCTTGCAATTTTTTCTCCAACAACAGCTCCCATAGAACCACCAATAAAGGCAAAATCCATACAACAAATTACTAAATCTTTTCCTTTTGATTTTCCAACTCCAGTTCGAACCGCATCTTTCAATTTGGTTTTTTCCATAACATCTTTTAATCGTTCGGAATATTTTTTAGAATCCACAAAATTCAAGGGGTCTTTGGAGGTCATTTTTGCATCTAATTCTTTGAATTCGTTATCATCAAACAAAATTTCAAAATATTCTTTACTTCCAATTCTTACATGAAAATCGTCTTCAGGACTAACCCATAGATTTCTAGCTAATTCGTCTGTGTCAATTATTTTTCCTGTTGGCGACTTATACCATAATCCTTTTGGAACATCTTTTTTGTCCTCTGTTGCAGTGGTAATTCCTTTTTCTTTTCTTTTAAACCAAGCCATATTTTTAAATTTTGGTTGGGAGTTGGAAGTTGGAAGTTAGAAATTACTTCCAACTTCCAACTCCCAGATTCCAGCTTATAAAGTGTTAACGTTATTTAAGTCAGCAAATGCTTGTTCTAATCTTGTGTTAAAGGTAACTTCTCCTTCACGAACCCATTTTCTTGGATCATAGTGTTTTTTGTTTGGAGCTTCTGGACCTTCAGGACTTCCAATTTGTGTTTTTAAATAGTCGATTTTTGAAGTCATATAGTCTCTAATCCCTTCTGTAAAAGCAAATTGTAAGTCGGTATCAATATTCATTTTAATGACACCATACGATATGGCTTCTCTAATTTCTTCTAAAGTTGAACCTGAACCACCATGAAAAACAAAATCTACTGGATTTGGACCAGTATTAAATTTGTTTTGCACAAAATCTTGCGAATTTTTCAAGATTTTTGGTGTCAATTTTACATTTCCTGGTTTATAAACTCCATGAACATTTCCGAAAGATGCTGCAATAGTAAAACGAGGGCTCACTTTTGAAAGTTCTTCATAGGCAAAAGCAACTTCCGATGGTTGGGTATATAATTTTGAACTATCAACATCTGAATTATCAACTCCATCTTCTTCACCACCTGTAATTCCTAATTCAATTTCTAGCGTCATTCCCATTTTGCTCATTCTTGCTAAATAGGTTTTGCAGATTTCAATATTTTCTGTAATTGGTTCTTCCGATAAGTCGATCATGTGAGAAGAAAAAAGTGATTTTCCTGTTTCTGCAAAGAATTTTTCCGATTCATTTAACAAACCGTCAATCCAAGGTAATAGTTTTTTTGCACAATGGTCGGTATGCAGAATTACAGTGGCACCATAAGCTTCTGCCAAAGTGTGTATGTGCTTAGCTCCAGCTATTGCTCCTAAAATAGCTGATTTTTCTCCTGCATTTGAAAGTCCTTTTCCGGCATTGAATTGAGCTCCACCATTAGAAAATTGAATAATTACAGGAGCATTTAATTTTGCAGCAGTTTCTAAAACGCCGTTTATAGTGCTTGATCCAATAACGTTGACCGCTGGAAGTGCAAATCCTTTTTCTTTTGCATAAGCAAATATTGCTTGAACTTGATCGCCTGTAGCAACTCCAGGTTTAATATTGTGTGACATAGTTTATAGATTTTATGTTAATTAAAAACTCTCATAATACAAAAATAATAATTCTATTTTAGAATGGATAATTTATACCAACATTTAAAACAGATTTGGACAAATTAATTTCTCTAAACCATTTTTCGTTTTCAAGTTTTGAAGGATTGTAGGTTTTTAATCCTAAATCGCCTCGTAATACAAATAATTCAAAGTCATATCTAAATCCAAAGCCCGTTCCAAGTGCTAAGGTTTCTAAAGATTTTATGCCATTAAATTGATAGTTTTTATCTTCAATATTGTCAAAAACATTCCAAATATTTCCTAAATCTCCAAAAATAGCTCCATTCAAATTTCCAAAAACATTGAAACGAAGTTCGGCATTGATGCTAATTTTCATGTTGGCTTCATTAAAATCATTGATGCCACCACTTTTTCCTGGACCTAAACTGTAAGGTTGCCAAGCTCTATTGTCGTTGGTTCCTCCAGCAAAATAACTTCTTGAAAACGGAATGCTTGTTGAATTTGAATAGGGAATAGCAATTCCAAAAAAACTTCTTATAGCAAAAACTTTTTTCCGATTCAAATCCCAATGTTTGATAAATTCAAATTCTGTTTTTATATATTGAGAATATTCAACATCAAAAATGGTATTGGCACCACTTTGATTAATTAATTGATTGGTTGCTTTAGCAAAAAGAGATAAAACATTGCCAGCAGATTCTAATTTTGTTTTGAATACATAAAAACTATTGTCTTGCAAATTACTCTTTGAGGTTTGAGAAAAGCTAAAATTTGAAGCAAAAATTAGATTATTTTCTGTTAATCTTTTTCTTCTTTCTTCAATGCTACGAATAGTTTTTAAATCGGTTTCTGTTACAGCAAGTGGTGTTGTGGAATATAAAACATCATTGATAAAACCAGTTGTTCCACTATCAATAATAAGTTGATTATTAGTAAAATATTCAGTATTTGCATTATATGCAATAGCTAAATTGTTCAATGTAATATAGGATGAATCATAAATATTGAAATAATTTTTAGTGTTTACATTTTTAACAAACTGAACATTTAATAAATCAAATCGAGCTGATTTGTTCTTTTTTGGAGTCCAAATGTAGCTAAGTGCACTTGTAAAATTTTGTTTATCTAATCCAATATTTCTTTGTTTTGCAAAACCTACACTAAATGAAGTTGAAGGAATCATGTTTTTCTTTATGATTTTATCGGTTTTAAAAGGCAATAATATTCTTGGAAAATTAAGTTTTGAATCAATACCAAATTCCGAAATATTGAAGAAATTTTTGTTAGGTATTGCTATATCTCTTGTTGAACCTATATTTCCTCTAAAAGCAATTTCAAAAGTTTCGGCTCCATTAAATACATTTCTAATTCCTAAAAAGGTATTTCCAGAAATACCAAAATCTTGTATGTTAGAATGTGTAAAATCTACTGAAAAACCATAGGTAAATTTATCTCTTGGGGTAAGAAATAGGTTTGCAATCAATCCCTTTTCGTTATTTGGATCTACTTTATATTGAATTACAGGAGAATTAAATACTCTTAAATTACTTAAATGTTTCGAGGTCAGGGCTGTATTTTCATCAGAATATAAGTTTCCTGGCGAAATAAAAATGGAATTAGTTATGGATTTTGGTCTGTACTTTAATTCATTTTCACTATATAAATTAAATCCTTTATAGGTGATGGAATCGTTTATTTTTACTTCTTTTTTATTGGCAGGATGATCTGTAAAAATATTTACTTTAGTGATTTTGTAGAGTTTAAATTCTTGAGTTCTAGCAGTGTCATTAACTCGAATATTTTGATTTTTGATATTCAATTCAATATGTACTTTCTTCTTAGTATCGATGGTGTCAAGAACTCTTGAGATATAATTTTGTTGGAAAAAAAAGGCACCATTGTTTTTAAAATCGGCAGTTATTCGATTTCTTTCATTT
>Ga0316608_1000644_pt1 | contig 15556 bp, 14 predicted proteins | sample MIS2016152B_MG_FD_207673 | JGI IMG/M metagenome (GOLD analysis project Ga0316608, IMG submission 207673) | Microbial mat bacterial communities from Middle Island sinkhole, Lake Huron, Michigan, United States - MIS.2016.152B | ecosystem: Environmental > Aquatic > Freshwater > Lake > Sediment...
GTGGAACATTTTATGTTTCTGATTATCAATTCATTAAACCAAATCAAAAACACTATAACGAATTGATTGTCAATTAATTAAAACATAACAATTATTTAACATACTTATATCGAACTCACGTTATTTACTATTTGGGTTTTTGAATTTTAAAGAAACCATTCGAAGCAATGAGAATAGAAATAATGATCCAAATATAAAACCGACTATCAGATAAACCCTTTGAGTTGAAAGATGCGGCATAAAACCGATAAACAAGGCGATGATCGAAAATAGAATTCGTATCGTGAAATTTCTGATAGATAATACAGTAGCTCTAATATCGGAGGTGGTTTCTATATTGATAAATTCCTTTAAGACTGGCGTACCAATACCGCGAATGGAATAGAAGAAGAAAAAAATAAGGATTCCGATTCCATTTTGGAGTATGGATAATCCGAAGTAAGAAATCAAGATACATATTGTTAAACATGAGATAATAATAGTTTTACTTAGATTTTTCACAAATTTATGCGCAAAAAATGAAAAAAATCCCGCAGTCAGATTTAAGGAAGTCCAAATAATTCCAAAAGCTGCTTGAGGAATTTCGATTTTGAGTAAATAGGGTTGAACAAGCCATGCCATTGTTAGTGTTGCTGCACCTACAATAGAAGAGAACCACAAAAAGACATTCAGACGTGACTTCCTAACCCAAGTTTGCTTAAAAACTTTTACAATTTCTTTCACAGTTTTAAATTTTGTATTATTATGGCGGGGAGGCTCCACCAACAGAAAAGCAAAGGGTACAGCAACAAAATAAATCAAAGCTTCTACATATAAGGGAAGTCTTATACTAATCAAAATCAGCATCCCGCCTAATATTCCTCCAATGGCTTCCGAAAAATTCCCAAAAGATGTAAGTTTGCCTTCATGTTTTACATATTCGTTTTGCTTTTCCTGAGACAAGAGAGTATCATATAACATAGCAGAATCGGTTCCCGAAATAAAACTTTCACCCAAACCAAAAATTAGTTCCGCAATCAAAAATCCAAAAAAATTGAATGAAAAGCTAAAAATAATATAGGCAACAGCACTAATTAAAAATCCTAAGATCAAGGTTTTTCTTCGTCCAATAATATCGGCAATGTATCCGGTTGGTATCTCCAAAACGAGGGTGGATATTGAGTAAACAGCTTGCAAAATCATTATATCACTCAATTCTAAATGATGCGCTTTGAAGAATAATAACACAATCGGCATCAAAACCTGAAACCAAGTTGCTATTCTTATCACTTGAAGATATTTGATATTATTTTCCAGATTTCTTTTCATGCATTACACTGGGTTCTATAATTCTTAAATTTTGGGACGGCAAGATAGATTATTTTTTTTAATAGGATGAAAATTAATCAAAACATGATTTGCATCACTTTAAGATTAACTTTTTTATTCTTTATTTGTAAAGGATTTTGGTAATGAATCAAATAATAACTTTGATATGAAAGAATTGGTACGTTGTAAGCCCTGTGGCTACGTAATGGAAGCCGACAAACTACGAGATGTTTGTCCCGCTTGCGGAATGCCTCGCAAAGCCTTTGAACCCTATAGAGAAAGAGTTGCTTTGAATCGTTTAATGGTGCTTAGTTTAGATATGCATCCTATTGCAATTCACTTATCTCAGACTTTTGTGTTTTTAATTCCTGCAATGATTTTCATGACAAAGCTGTTCCCGAACTTTCATTATGAAATGTTTTCGCAGGTTTTAAAGTTTTCTATTATTGTTTTCCCTCTAACTTTGGTGGTAGCCATTATTACTGGAATTATAGACGGTCTATTCCGGTTTAAAATCCTTAGTCCTCCCTTGTTGAGAGTGAAAATCATCTTAAGTATTGTCATTTTTATTTTAGCTGTGATCATGTTTCTGGTTGCCAAATCTGGTGATTATGGTATTGTAACCATAATTCTAAGTATTGCTTGTCTTGCTTGTGCTGTAAGATTAGGCTTATGGGGAAAAAAATTGATTGATGTCATTATGCCGGGTTCCTATCCTCTGCGAAAACCAAAAATACCCTTGAAAGATAAATCCGAAAATGAAGCGCAAAAGCTATAGAAAAGTCAGAAAACGCTGCTTTAGTTAGCATATTTATGGTTGTATTACAAACTCAACAGCAAGTTTTCATCTGACTGGGTAGCAAAATAGTTTTATTTTTTCATTAGCATTTCAAGAATTCAATCTTTGTTTAAAATCAAAGGAACAAATAAGTTGCACCATTAGAACGATTTTCAAAGAGGCTTTTTCGGATAAAGTATTGAAAAAGTATAAAAGTCGCAAAACTTTTCGTCTCGCAACTTTGAATTTTTCACTACGAAATTGTTATGAAACAATACTTAACTTTGCAAAAATTAATTACAAGCTGGAGTAGGTTACTCAATTATGGTTTGTTTTTTTTACTCCTTAATTTCCCTATTTCTATACTTATCATTGGTGTATAAATCATGTTCTCCAGATTTATATTTCGCTGTAAGTCTATTCCAATGGCTAAAAATGGCAATGGGATAACTTTAAACCCAATTTTAGTTATTAGTCCAACAGTGAAAAAATGTTTACTATCATATTCATCAGATGAAAAAATTCCTGAACCTTTATGAATCAATTCTGTCCTTTTTAATCCCCAGAGTGAAGCCAATCCAACTTGAACTTGAAATCTAAAAATCTTTTCGCCTTTATAACGCCCAATCATTACACCAATCTGGTTAAAGTGTTCAGCAGGTTGTGGGCCGAAAATCACAAATTCTTCGTATCGGTAAAAGTTTGCACTATAAATAATTTTATTTTTTAATACATTCAATTCAGCACCTCCATTAAATCCCGCATCATCCTTGAACCCATTATAAAACCCAATTTTGGGATTAATCGAATAACCATCAACTATTTTATTATTCTGTTGTCCCTTTACACTTATTGTAGTTAAAGTTAAAAAAAAGTATAATAAAAGAATAATCTTTTTACCAGAAAACTTTCTTTCAAATTTTCCCATAATCTTTTCTTTCGCTCCAAAAAAACTACCCACAGTTTTATCTTTGAATAAATCACTTTGGGTTAATAATTGAAATTTCAATCGTTTGGTTTCCGGTTTAGTTATCAAATATTTCATTTTCATCTTTTACTTTATGTGTGTGTCTTTGCTTATATGATCTATTACATAAATGAAGTTGAAAAACTATGACAAAGTCCGAAAACTCAGCCATAGTTAGCCAGTATTGAATTAGAAAAATTTTATAGGATTTTTAACTGGTTCTTTCTGAACATTGAACCCAAAGGAAAGACCAAATCGAAAACCTTCGGAATTGGGCATAACAAAAAGGTTCATTGGAATATTCAAAGCACCTGAGCGGAAAGTTTTACCAATGGCAATTATAAAATTGGTTTGAGCCCTATATTTGCCCCTTGAGTCTGTTCTTTCAACTACATTTGCACCATTGGGATTTTGAACGTAGGGATCAACCAGATTCCATTTATCATTATTGTAATAAACATTGGCTTTCTTTGTCAGATAAAAGGAAGGACCTATCGCAAATTCCCAACCATTTTTGATATCTCTCAGTCCGTGCAATAAATTGAGAGATGGGATGCATATACTTTGATCCAATCCTGTCAGGATAGGCACAAATTCGATTAGTCCCTGAATACTGCCCTTGCTTAAATACTGATATTCAAATTGATAACCTAATTGTGTCATGATAGGAATTTTATCAAAGCCACCCTCTTCTTTGCTCCTTTGAATAGTGCCAGCCAGATCGCCTGTGAATACAACAAATCCCATTCTGGGGCCATCCAAATTTCTGATTCCCAGTGTGGGGGTATTAATCAAATTGTCGTAGTTATTCTTCTTGGTAATTTGTTGTTCTACAATCAGGTTGGTTTCTATACCAAAACTTTTCTTTATGGCAAATTCTGTGATCGCTCGAATTTCATTGGGAACCATGACAAACTCTTGAACATCCAGCTTTTCAATACTTTCTTTTTCCACATCTATTACTTTAATTGTAAAGACCAGATCTTTTCCAAAAAGTTCAACACTTCCCGAAAGCATTTTGGAAACACGCAGTGCTTTTCCCACATTGATCAGGCAAGATTGACTATAGCAATTTTCTAAACTTAAATTTTCCTTTTGCGCTACTTCAATGACATCATATCGATCAATTACAATATACTTATTGATTTTTTGTACTTCCAGCCGAACAATGTTTCCCATTTCTTCGGGCGATATTTCTAATCCTTTTACATCAAAATTCAGAATGCAAATTGTACTTTTTTCATTAGATTGCGCATAAACAGCTTGCTTACTATTCAAACAGAAAATCAGCAAGGCAATAAATAATTTAAAAAAATTCAAGGTTTTCATAATGTATAATATTATTGGTTTCTTAAGCAAAAATACTTTGCCTAAATGGGCTTCCAAAACGACATTTTCCTGACATATTTGATTTTATTGTACATTTCAATAAAAAAACATGAAATCATTTTTTTTATAACTTTATTTTTGTAATTTTTGCAAAAATTATAGACTTACTATGAATTTTTGCAAATAGTTTTTCAACGTTTTTTAATGTTTACTAAAGATAATGGGTGAAATTTCTCTTCAAACCAAATTTCTGAACCGGATCAAAGAGATGATTCCTCCGACTCATTCATTTGTGGATGAAGTAGCTGAGCTATTAGGAATTAGCATCGATAGCGTATATCGAAGAGTAAGGGGAGAGACTTCCCTTACCATAGAAGAAATCGTTTTGCTTAGCAGGAATTATAGGGTTCCGCTTGAAATGCTCAATGAGGCAGATCAGGGTTCTGTTATGTTCAAATACAGCAAGATAGAAAATATTGAACAATATAAGCTTTATTTTCAATTTCTTCTCAAATCGCTCCAAGACATTTCGAGGATGAAAAATACCCAGTTGATTTATGCAGCAGTGGATATACCTATTTCGCATCATCTTGGATATGAAGCATTGGCCGCTTTTAAGTCTTTCTATTGGTTGCGGGAAATCGTAAACGAATCATCGATCAAAGAAATCAAATTCGATTTCTCTTTTCATACCGATGAAATGAAGGAAATTTGCAAACAAATTTATAGCATATATCAGCAAATTCCTTGTATTGAAATATGGACATCGATTACAACAAATTCAACCTTCAAACAAATCGAATTTTATCTTGAATCAGGATTATTTAAAAAGTTTGATGACGCAAAATCAGTGATTGATGATTTCGAAAACATGATTCAAACAATTGAAAAACAGGCAGAAGAAAGTAATAAATTGCTTACTAAGACTAAAATTTCGCAATTTGAAAATAATTATATACTCTATCAGAGTGAAATAGAAATTGGTAATAATTGTGTTTTGGTTGGCAAGGATGATACCAAAGTTGCATTCATGGGATTCAATACTTTTAATATTATGAGCACCTCCAACCAAAATTATTGCTTAGAAACCGAAAGGTGGTTGCAAAATCTGATGCGAAAATCCCAATTGATCAGTGGTGTATCACAAAAACAAAGGTATCGCTTTTTCAAAGAAATTTATGAGCAGATTGATAAACTTAGGCAAATGCTTACTTCACAAAAATTTTAATTTTCATCTTTTTTTTTGTAATTTTACATAGTATAAATTTAAAAAACGTACAGAAATGAACAAATTGTCAAAAATTTTTATTGGTTTAATGGCCATTGTGGTCTTGATGGGCGTAAATGCCTGCAAAAAAGATAGTGAAGGAAATTTGCTGCTGGCAAGCTTTACATGTAACGTTGGTTCTTCAACTTTTACTGCACCCATTCGGGGTGGTATCATATACAGTGATAAAACCGTGATAACAGGTATAGGACTTGATGGAAGTATGATTGTTTTAACCATTGCCGGAAAAGAATCAGGGACCTATGAACAAACAGGAGCAATTGTTCCTATTGGAGTTTATAAAGCAAGCCAAAGTACATCAACTACCGATCAAAGTAATTACTATAGTTCTGCATTGCAAATGGCCAAAGTGGTTCTAACAAAGAATGCCGGAAATAAAACTTTATCCGGAACATTTGAGTTCAATGCTGTTTCGCTTTCTTTAGTTACCAAAAACATTACTGTGGGCAAATTTGAAAATATAACCTATGTCGAGAATCCTTCACTCGCCCCAACAGGAAAGTAATAAATTGCTTAATAATGTATTATATTAATTAATTATAACTTTGCCAGAGTCCAATCTTTGGCAAAGTTTTAATCTGACAAAAAAGGTATATAATTTCCATTCTATTGCCGAATGGAAAATTAAATTTTTTTAATCTTCTGACAATGAAAATAACGGAGCAAGAAAAAGAATCAATAGAAAAAATTGTGAATGAGTTCAATGAAACTAAATTGAAAGAATTCGATTGCAAATTTGTAACTCAGTATAAGGGAAATTATTTGTATTTGCTATTAGATGAAGAATTCCTGAAATTAGCACCTACGCTTCGGTTAAAATACACAGGTGATATAAAAAAGTGGGAATTTGCTATATTTAAATGGAGTACAGAAACTTATACAACAGAATATTGTTTTATTCCAGGAAGTGAATATGTTGACGGAAGTATTGCCGGTGCCCTACAGGCGGCTATAATTGCATATCCGCCCAGAAGAAAACAGGATAAAAGCGAAATTTTTAAAGTGCTTTCAAAATTAATGAAAGTCAGAAAAGGTTAAACGTTCGTCTCTTTTAAGAGTAACCGATTGAATTTCAATTACCCCGAAGGGGGAAACTGTGAATAATCTCTGGTGCAACCGGAGGCACAAATACCACATAAAACTTCCGCAAAAAAACCTATGCTTCGATAAAGTTTTCAAACCAGAAATCCCAATTCTTTAACTTTTTCAATCATTTCTTCCGAAGAATTTTTTAGATGTACTTTATATGCTCCAAATTCTCTTCGCAAAGGATAATTATTTCTGTAATTTTCAAATTGGCTCAAATCTTTAAGAAACCGCTCAGATTCGGAACGTATATTATAGGTATGTAAAATAGCGTTGAAAACAAATTCTTCAGGTGTTTTGTTTGAACAATCTAATTCAAAATCCTGATTTTGTGGAAGCTCTAAGTTCTGGGGTTTCCATGTTTCTAATGGAAATCCAAAATACTCGCTTGCAGACTGCACGACCATGGCTGTCGCATTCGATTTTCCATCCAATGAATAGCCCGCAATATGGGGTGTGGCAATATGAAGGATTGTAGCGAGTTCAGGATCAATATCCGGTTCTTTTTCCCAAACATCTAAAATGGCGCCTCCTATTCTTTTTGTTTTTAATGCCTGCTTTAGAGCTTTATTCGAAACTACCTCTCCCCGGCTTGTATTAATCAGAATGGCATCATTTTTCATTTTCTCGAGAAATAGCGTATCAACCAAATTTTCTGTATAATATTCTGCCACTTCAACCAGAGGAACATGCAAACTGATAATGTCTGATTTTTGAAGAATCGCATCCAATGAGCAAAAAATATTTTTCCCTTCTGCATTTTGACGGGGTGGATCATTCAAGAGAACTTTCATCCCCAGAATTTCGGCGAGCTTAGCAACTTTTTTACCGATATTTCCTACTCCAACAATTCCCAAGGTTTTTTGACTCAATCTGATTTTATTTTCTTGAGCCAAACTTGCCAAACAAGCCGCAATATATTGCATAACTGAGCCAGAATTGCAAGCGGGACTGTTTGTCCAGAAAATATTATGATCATCACAATATTCTGTATCTATATGATCGTATCCAATGGTAGCGGTGGCAACAAATCGTACGCTGGAATTGCCTATAAGTTCTTCATTCACGTTGGTTCTGGTTCTTATTATAAGACCATCTGCGTTAGAGACCTCCTTGGCAGTAATATCAGCAGCTGGCAAATACAGAACATCGGAATATGGTTCTAATACGCCCTTTATAAATGGTATTTTTTCATCAATGATGATTTTCATAACTTGTATTTTATATTTGCAATAGGAGTTAAGTGAAAAAAATAAATAATATAGACCAAATGGTTTTACAAACACCTAATTATAAGGAAATAGCAAAATTATTCATTGTTCATTATTCATTACTAAAAATGGAAAATATTATGGTTATTTTTTGTTATTTAATATTATCTCTTGATTTTTTTAGAATACGAATTCGAAAGATTCGTAATTCTTCTTTTTTTTATCTTGTCATGCTTTTATCAGTATTTTCTAAAATGAAACTCTGTATTTGGAAAATAGAAATTACCTGTTGATTTAAATATTATTCTATCATTGGTTAAAGTACCTAAAACAACATTTGAAAACCCAAAAATATGTGAACCAGCAAATGAACTATAAGATGGATATTTCGCAGCGAAATATATCTCTAATTTATCCTCTGTTTGAGAAATAATATTTATACTTCCATTCTCAATTGATGGATTAGTTGCCTCAAGATAGATTTCATAAGAAAGATTGCTATTTATTACTAATCTGTCATATTGAATTGGCTTAGTGACACGAACATTCATGCTGTCGAAACTAATTGTCAAAGGTTTCCAGATACCATAGACAGACTGATATTTGGCAAACAAATTATCATTATTTTCCTTTTCGCATGCGATTGCTATTGCAATAAGTAAAATAAGTACGATTTTAACTTTCATGACTTTTTTTAATTATTTATAGACATCATTGTAATGGTTTCATTTTATAAGCTTAACTGTAAAGCTTAATAGTTATTCTTTCTGATTCCGAAAATTCTGATTTCATAGTTTTCATTATAATTAACCATAACAATAAGCATAAGTGCCGGGCAACGCCCTGTGAGAAAAATGGAAGTTACAATAGCCCCGAAAGGGCAATAGCTTTCGCCTTTTCAGGACTTAACGAAACGTTTTAATTCACTATTTACTTATGGATAGAAGATGTTTCATTTTTGTGACAATGTCCTCTATTTTAAAGGGTTTACTTACATAATCGTCCATGCCTGCCAAAAGGCATTCTTCTCTGTCGCCGGCAAGGGTATTTGCAGTAATGGCCACAATAGGAATGCGGGAATTGGTACCAATTTCTATTTCCCTGATTTTTTTTGTCGTTTTTATACCATCCATCACAGGCATTTGAATGTCCATCAGGATCATATCGTATCTTGTGCTGCCAAATTTTTCGAGGGCTTCCTTGCCATTGTTTGCTATTTCTATGCTCTTAACAACCTTCTTCAAACTCAAAACCATAATTTTTTGATTGATCATGTTGTCTTCTACCAGCAGAATATTGGCTTCACTTAGTTGAACAGGTTCAATGGTTTTTATTGTTTTGTCTTCAAATATAGGTTTTTTGTTCGACTTTTCAACTTCAATTGTTTTGGCGTCTAAAAATATCAATGAAAATTCGATATAAAATTTATTGTTCTTTTTGTTTACCCAAATGTTTCCCCCATTTGCTTTTATCAGACTCTCGGATAAACTTAAATCGAGATAATTTTTTACAATATCTTCCGAAGTTTGTTCAAGGATTGCCGCCTGAATATTGTTGAATCCAATAGAAATGTTGATATCTATTAAGATGGTCAGATCTATAGTGAAACTTGATGATGCATCGATTTCTATGCGCAAAGCACTATGATGTTCTACCCTGTTGCGAAGGAAAAATTCTATAATATTCTGTATGATCTGCCGAGTGGCTATTGGATTACCCAATACTTTGTTATTCACAAACTTGTGGGTAAAGATGAATTCAATTTTTTCTTGTTTATTCTTGCCAAACATCTCAAGAACCGAATTGATTGCATTCAGGAGATTGAATTCATTGTTTTCGATTGCGGATGTATCAATGGTCATTTCAGAAACCTTATCAATGCTATTCACAACCGAAACCAAATTCTTCGCTGAGGAATAAAGATTTTCAAGTAATTCTTTTTGCTTATCGGTTAGGTTGGTTTCATTCAATAAATCACCCACCCCAAAAATATTGTATAATGGAGTTCTTATTTGATGCGAAAGCTTGGAAATAAACTCACCTTTTTGGTTGTAGGCTAATTCAGCTTCAATTAAATGTTTTTCAATAACTTCTGTTTTTATTTTTTGAATATGAAAAAAAATATAAAATAGAATATAGATACATAGGTAACAAAATACAAAAGAAATTTTGGCGATTGCAGAATATTGGGGTGAAAAAGAAAAAGGAATGAAAACGCAAGTGAATACAAATATGCTAATAATTGCAAGCATCAGTTTGGTATGTTTTTCATAAAACATTGATAAGCTCAGTACCGGCAAAATTAAAAACCACATCATTATAGAATCTGCTGCTGGTCTTAAGTAATAAGAAAATACAAGTGTTAGCAGAGCTGTTGTCAGATAAATAAAGTAAGGAAGTTTGGATTTTTTATTCTTAATAAGAAATAAAAAATTTCCTGAAATGGCAAGGGTTGCTCCAACTAATACCCCAAAACTTTTCCAATCATTGTCTATAGTTACAATAAATACAAAGCAAAGGGCAACAAATATGGAAATTATGGAAATAATGAATAAAGAAGTATATCGAACAGAATTGTAAAAGTCTTTTTCCTTTTCTGTTTGATTGAAAACTAAATCAATAATATGATCTGGATGAAACATGCTTTTTAAATATTTTAATTTCTGTATTTAAAAACAATCTTATGCGCATTAAACCTGAATGAAAGGCGCAATTTTATGAAATAATTTTTACAATTCACCGATTTTTCCCCTTACTATTATTCAAATTTGATTTACAATTAGATCATTTATTTTTCCCAAGTATTTTAAGAATCAGCAGGCTATATTCAAATCTTTACAAGGTATTTGTTTCTATATACTTATATAATACATCCTTCGGAATAAATCTGTAACTATTTCAAAATTAATTGCTTTGAAAAACGCAATTTCATACAATTGTTGAACCCCGGAGTATTTTACAAATATGCAAATTCTCCAAGAAAAAAGAAAACTTTTTTTGTGAAATAATATTCAAAGACCAATTTAAATTAAAAAACTCGAAAAATCTGATTAATTTTGTAGCTCAAATAAAGTATATGGCGGATAACAATTTTGTTGATTATGTAAAGATTTTCTTCCGATCGGGTAAAGGTGGCCAAGGTTCATGCCATTTCAGAAGGGAGAAGTTTGTTCCCAAAGGAGGTCCCGATGGAGGTGACGGTGGAAGAGGCGGGCACATCATTCTGAAAGGAAATGCGCAATTGTGGACTTTGATCCATTTAAAATATCGGAAGCACATTTTTGCCGAGGATGGCATAAATGGCAGTGGTGCAAATTGTTCGGGTGCCATGGGGAATGATGTTATTGTGGAAGTTCCATTAGGAACCATTGCCAGAGATCCTGAAAGCCGCGACATTCTCTTGGAAATAACGCAAGATGGTGAAGAAAAAATCCTTTTGCCAGGGGGTAGAGGAGGACTGGGCAATACAAATTTCACAACTTCAACCAATCAAGCCCCTAACCACTCACAACCCGGAGAGCCTGGACAAGAAGGCTGGTTGATTCTGGAGCTTAAAATTCTTGCGGATGTTGGATTGGTTGGATTTCCCAATGCAGGAAAGTCAACTTTACTTTCGGTGGTTTCGGCTGCCAAACCCCTCATTGCAGATTATCCGTTTACAACCCTAACTCCCAATTTGGGTATTGTAAATGTTTTTGACGATAAGTCTCTCGTTATGGCAGATATACCCGGCATTATTGAAGGAGCTGCAGAAGGAAAAGGGCTTGGAGTCAGGTTTTTAAGGCATATAGAACGAAATTCAATTTTGCTCTTTATTGTCCCTGCTGATAGTAAAAGTATTCGGGAAGAATACAATATTTTATTGGGCGAATTGGAAAAATTCAATCCTGAGCTACTTCACAAGGATCGTGTTTTGGCAATTAGTAAATCGGATATTTTGGATGAAGAACTTAAAGCTGCCATTATTTCTGAAATTCCTGATATGCCCCATATTTTCATTTCGTCCTTCACACTTTCAGGAGTACAAGATCTAAAATATTTGCTTTGGAAAAAACTCACCACAAATCTTTAAGAAAAATGCATCCATGTTTTTGAGGGTATGAAATCTTCAAGTATAAAAAATAGGGTATAAATTTCAAGGATTTGGATCGCTACTGTAACCATAAGCAAATGTAATAAAGTTAAAAAGAAGAAGAAACCTTTTTTGGAGCATCACATAAGAGTCGATCAAGCACTTAAATGATTTGCATTTTTGTGTATTATTATAATTCGAATCATATTTAATAAACCTACGACTGCTATGTTCCGAATGCATGCTCTGTTTATGGTTTTTTTATGCCTTACCTGTTTTTGTTTGATGGGGCAAAACAAGTATGTGAATTTCAGGAATATTTCCATTGAACAGGGATTGGCGCATTCGATTGTAAATGTAGTGGTGTAGGACAAAAAGGTTTTCTATGGATAGGAACCGGAAGTGGACTATGCAAGTACGATGCTTATTCTTTTACTTGTTATGAAGAATTGGATACCGAACTTATCTATAATAACATTCAATCCTTGTTGATTGACAAAAAGGCAATCTGTGGATAGGAAGCGATTTTGGACTTAATCAACTTGATTGCAAAACGAGCAAATTCTACCGATATTTTGCCTCAAAGGACAAATCTAAAACGCCAGATAAAATAGCTATAACTGCCATAGCTGAGGATTCCTCCGGACTAATTTGGGCAGGGGGTGAAAATTCAGGTTTATTAAGCATCAATTTGCATAAAAATAGCATAGAAAAATATTCAGAATTAAGTGGTATCCTACTCGAAAATATCGGTTTTTTGCTTATAGATAAGGAGAATAATTTGTGGATTTGTGCCATCCACCTTTTTAGAATGAATCCTGACCGAAAAAAACGCTGTTTTTGATATTCTCAGAGAAAAAGTAAGGAACCATTATGGTGGTCGCATACACAATATATTTTGAGGAGGTAGGGATCATTATTGGCTCACCAACAACCTTTTTGGGCTGACTAAATTCTTTCCCGAAAGTGGTCAGTTTGAGCATTTTTCAATTTTTCAGTATCTTGCAGTTAAATCGGTTACAAACGAAATACGGGATGTTTATGTGGATAAGGGTAATGATATATGGAATTCTCGAAGGTAATAAAGGAAATTAATGGTTAAGCACAGATAAGGGATTGTGCCCTTTTAGTAAAAAAACGAAGGTTTGTAGAAATTATTACCAAGGTGATGGTCTTCAAAGTGATGAATTCAATATCAATGCTTATTGCAAATCTTCTGCCGATATTATGTATTTTGGTGGAATTCACGGAATCTCTTCGTTTTTTCCTGATAGTATAAAAGAAAAACGCACTACTCCTAAAAGTGTTTTAACTCAACTAAGTATTTTCAATCAAATAATAAAGCCAGGTCAGGAGTATTTTGGTAGCCAAGTTTTACATAAAAATATTGAATATACCAGCGACTTTCTTCGTATTATTCGGTTGAAAAAAGCTACAGAATTATTGGCGGGCGATGAAAGTAACATTAGTCAGGTTGTTTATCAAACGGGTTTTAATGATCCATCCTATTTCACAAAGTGTTTTAAGAAACAGTTTGGATTAACACCCAGTGAATACATGAACCGGAAAGTAAAGTAAGGGACCTGAAAAAAATATAAAAAGCTGTGACTCCTATTTAAAAATCATTAAAGAGTGCCACAGCAGTTGTATGAAAATAATTGAATGTTATGCAAGACATTCAATTATTTGATTCAGAAAGACAAAATAAAAATATTTTGATCACAAACCAAAATAATCAATAATTTGCTTCCATTTCTTGAGTCAACTGTGCTATGAGCGTTTTGACAGAAACAATTTCGGTACACCGATAAGCATTGGCACCTGCAAAAACGAAAGAGTTATCTAATTCTCCTTTGGAGGCCAGTCCTAAAACCCTTGCGATACAATAAGGCGCAGTTTTGGGATTACATGAACGCAGACAATGATGAGGGCAGGAAAAAGGGATGGTTACCCCTTGCATGACCTTCTTGGTAAAATCATTTCTAATTACTCTTCCCGGAAGCCCTACAGGACTATTTATAATCGTAATATCTTCTTCCTTCGAATCCAGATACGTCTTTTTAAAATCTTCGTGAACATCACATTCATCAGTACATACAAAGCGTGTTCCCATCTGAACACCCGATGCTCCCAATTTCAAAAACTTAGCAATGTCTTTCCCCTCAAAAATACCACCGGCTGCAATGACCGGAATCGGTTCATCTAAAGTTTTCACGAAATCGACAAGCTCTGTAACCAATTGCTCTAATGTAGATGTTGTTCCTTCCAATATATCTTTGTAGGCGTATCCTAAGTGGCCGCCTGCAAGAGGGCCTTCTACAATTACTGCATCAGGTGTTCTCTGGTAGTTTTGTTTCCACTTGCGGTAAATAATATTGAGGGCTCGAGCCGATGAAACAATAGGAACAAGCTTAATCTTCTTTCCCGTAATAAGTTTAGGCAGATCCAAAGGTAAGCCTGATCCGCAAATTACAATATCGACTTCTTCTTCAACACAAACATTGATCAGATCTTCGTAATTAGACAGAACAACCATAACATTCACCGCTATGATTCCTTTGGAAAGGGAACGAGCCTTCCTTATTTCGAAACGTAATGCATCATTGTTTACTTCCACAAATTTTGATGCGCGCATATTCTCGTAATCGCCCAAGCCTACACTGGCAATTGTTCCTACACATCCTTCGTTTGCAACAGCAGAAGCCAAGCCTGCTCTTGAAACCCTTACGCCCATTCCCCCTTGAATTATAGGAGGATATATACTTAACTCTCCTATCTTTAAAGAAGGAACTGATTTATTCGTCATGCTTTTGGTAATATATTATTTAATAACTTAAAATTCTTGTACATGCCTTTAGTAACCCAATGTTTTTCTTAATTTGGCTTTCAGAAGCCTCCCGGCTTCGCCAGAAAAGATCATTTTAACCATTAGTTAATGAAAGATTAAAAATCTGTGCTATTTTGCAAGTAATTCTAAATCTTCCTTTTGAAATATTGTATTTTTTAATATTTAAATCACATCTCCTTGATAAAACTATTTTGACCACAGATTTGTTGGGATTAAACTCTATAAAAAGCAAAGCTCGAGGCTATTTTTGATAGCTGCGTTCAAAATCTTCTCTCAAAATTAGGAATTTTTGCACCACAATAAGCAGTACTCACTTCAATGGCTTTTTAGAATTTAAAATATTTTGCAAAGATACAATTATTAACAATAATCAAAGAGAAATTCGATTGTTCTTTTCAAATTTTTGTACGATTTGATTGGAATAAAGTTACAAATACTTCAAATTTAGTGTAATTCATCCAAAAACCCCCTTGGAGTTACCTATATGAAAAAAAATTTAAAAGATTTTTTGTAATCAAGCAAAGCATGATACATAAGTAATGAATAATTAACGTGAGTTCGATATAAGAAAAATTAACAAACAGGAACGAGTTTATTTCTATCAATAACATCGCATTGAATTGAAGGTTTCTTTGGCAAAAATTGATAAGCAATTAAACCACTGATAAG
>Ga0316608_1000645_pt1 | contig 15528 bp, 18 predicted proteins | sample MIS2016152B_MG_FD_207673 | JGI IMG/M metagenome (GOLD analysis project Ga0316608, IMG submission 207673) | Microbial mat bacterial communities from Middle Island sinkhole, Lake Huron, Michigan, United States - MIS.2016.152B | ecosystem: Environmental > Aquatic > Freshwater > Lake > Sediment...
CATCGACATACTTTCAGGAGAAGGTAGAATTATGAAGTCAAAATCAAAAATAAATGCTCCTTATACTTTAGATTTATCCAGTTTTGCAGATGGGATGTATATTATAAAGCTGAAAATAGGGGAGAGGGTATATTATAAAAAGGTGATGGTATTGAATTAACTGGTGGATTAATGTTTAATGAAATTGCTGTACGTTTAAAAGTGTTTAGCAATAGTTTTTTGTTTATAAATCACTGTTGTCCGTTAAAAAACAGGTAGCCGCTATGCGGCTTAGTGCTATTTGTTGTATTCGTTTGTCTATAAATAGTTCGCAGCTAGGCTGCTTTTTTTAGTCGCGTAGCGACGTCCTGTTTGTAGTAAAAATATATACTCGTCAAAAATAAGCCCCTGCGGGGCGTCCTGTTTGTAATCCGTTATATTACAAGTTTTGTAGGAATTAACAACTTTTTATCTGACAACAATGTTTATGAATATTGAGAATTTAATATTAAAACGAATACCTATAACCTAATGCAAGTATAAATGCATACTCATGTTTTGGATATAGATCCTTATTAATTAAATAGCTGGCCTGTACATTGTGTTTTTTGCTGAATTGATAGCTGATGCCCAGTCCTAATCTTAAGCTTTCCCGGAAATAAGGGTTTATATATTTTAACCGGTAAAACGCTTCATAAAAAAGCGATGGGGTGAATTTCGAATTGTTAATATTGTATTCCAGTTCAAATTTATGCCGGTTAATCAAGGTAGGAATTTTATCGTCTGTTTCTTCGGCGTATTGGTTCATCTGTCGTTGTATTCTGAACCGATACTTTATATTAAATCGTTTTATGGGGTATTCAAAATTCAGATCGCTGTAAAATCTGTTTCGCCCAAAGAAACCGCCGTTGTTTTCCTTCTTCATAATAAAACGGTAATAAGCTCCTGCACTAATATATTTACTGAATTTATAACTTCCTCCCAAATCGGTAAAGAACTGATTGGTTTCAAGTGCGTTCGATTGAGTTCGCCATTCCTCGGCAATTTCGAGTTTAATCTTTTTTGAAACATTGTATTTCCCGGAAACAGTATACCAAATGCCAAAATCTTTTTCCTGGGAAAAGACCGGGAAGCTTAAGATGCAGAGTAAGAAAACAACGATTATTCTTCGCATAGAAAAAAAGAGTATAGTGTATTAATCGTCATCACCATCGGAGCGGGGAGCCGAATCTTCCAGATCTGCCTGATTAATTGAATCGCCTGGTTCGAAATAATATATTTTTATGCGGGCGGTATCTCTTAAAAAATCGATTCGTCCAATTTCCACCCGGTTAATTGGGTTAATGCCTGTCCGGGTTTCAAGATCAGCAATTAATTCCTGTCGGGCTTCCGGTTTTATCAGATCAATTCTTTCGTAAACAATAACCTTAACCGATTCGTGTTTCAATAACCATAGCTTTTCGAGGCCATAAACTATAAAAACCAACACCAGATTTGTGAAAAGTAATTCTACATAACTAACTTTTTTGTTAGTTAGCGCATTTATTACAGAGACGCCAATTACCATAAAAAGGTAAGTCATTTCCTTAATCGGAATGGAGTCGGTGCGATACCGGATTATACCAAAAACTGCGAATAGTCCTAACGCAAAGCCTAGCTGGAGTTTTACACTTTCGAGCAGGTAACAGAGGAGAAAAATTACCGATCCGATTATGAAATAGCTAAACAAATAGTCTTTCCGTTTGGCGACACCATAATAAAGCCACCGGATTAAAAGAAAAATAACAAAAAAATTAAGGGCAAACCGTAGGATCAATTCCCCAAAACTGCTCATGTCGAGAATGTCAATTCCAAAAAGTTTCAGACTTTCGTTAGCTAATATTGTCAGCATCGTATTCGTTTTTAATTCGGTTTAAATGTAAAAATTTTGGCTTAAGTGAGTTTGCCCGGGGTATATCGTAAAGAAGCGCACTTCCAATGCAGTATTTGCTGAATCCAGCCTGACGGATACCTTTTTTACGCAGTAGTTGAATAAAAAAACAATTGTTATTGGTGCCTTCCTGTTTTACTTCAGCAATGGCGAGAAAAGGTAATTCTTTAATAAACTGATGATCCCGTTGGAATGAAATGTTAAAATCGAGCGTAACACGTGTTTTATCTTCGATACTTACCAGCGTGATACGTGAAAACATGTTTGTAACAACAGGATTAAGTTTATGGATATCAAGCGCTGTGTAATCGTGCAAAAATTCGACAGCATGATTATCGAAATGGCCATTCACCTGGTTTTTGATACGCCATTTTATCGTTCTGTTTTTGTTCGATTTAAATTTAATTTCCAGATACGACACACCGGTTGATTCATACGTGCGATGGCGGATTTTATGCCGGTTTAACTTGCCCTGCATATGGTTATTAAACAATAAATATTCGGGGGTGTCGTAATAAGTAGTTTTGTAAGAGAATAGCCGTTCGTTTTTGATTTCAAGGATTTTAAAGTGTGTGCTTGAACTTGCCAATAGCTCCGGTAAATTCCGTGAATTGAAAATAAATTTTGTGTCAGTTCGGTTCATGAGTTCTACCGTATCCATTTCTTTTAACGAAATGGGCTGAAACGATTTTAGTACTTTCTCAACTTCAAGTTTAACCGACATTTGGCTATTTATTTAAGAAATTCGTATTGATAAACTCTCTTCGATTTTATTTTTCCGCTCCCGTCATATACGTTTTTTTCCGTCCGTACATTTCCATTATACTTGTACTCGGTTGTTTTAGAAGGCTTGCCGTTGGAGGCTATTTCAATCTCCTTAGTTTTATTATTGTTGCTATCGTATTGGTATTTCATATGCAGGGTGGTTTTGCCTGTAGCGTCGTACTCAATTTCTTCCAGGGTATTTCCTTCACTGTCAAATAGAATATAAGATTCCTTTATCTTCGCGCCATTTTTTTCTAAATCGAGCTTGTATTCAGTTACCGATTTTATATTTTGCAATTTTGCGGTGCTTTTTTTCTGCGCATTTGCTGTTACTATTATTCCGAAGAATAGAGGTAGAAATATTATTTTTTTCATTTTAAATGGGTTTATTTTTTGTCAACGAATATGGTTCCGATATCTATTATTTGATTTTCGTTTGTTATCGAAACCTCTGTAATAATAGGTACTTCGGCTGATGAGCCGGAATAGGCGTCTGAGTATGCATATATTTTATAGGTTCCCTTTATAAGATTCTTGAAAACGAATGTACCATCGTAAAAAGTTCGGAATCTTTCATCGAAATAGTTATGATTGTTATACACTAAAAATACATCTTCTGATTGTCCCGGAGTAATATCTTTTAAAATGCTAAAGCCATTTTGGTAATTTTTTACCATAAGTACCCCCTTTATAGTGGAGGTTCCTTCGTTGTATGATAGACTTTTATTTATGTAAAAATTGCCAATATTTTTGTTTTCACCTTTTGAAATGGCGATTTTTTTGGAATATACGGCTTTCCCAAGCGGGATTTTTTTTGTGGAATCGTCGCCATACGAATAAATGGTATAGTCGCCCGGGCGAAGGAAATTAAACTCGAAAGAGCCGTCGGGGCTCGATTTTACATCGTTTTCGGTAAAAGTCTCGTCGCCAAATAAGATAAAAATATCTTGGTCCATAGCGGGGACTTCTCCCTGTTTAACTTTAAAGTCGGAATCGTATAGTCTGTAGTATAGTTTACCGGAGATTTTTCCGTTTCCGCCAAATCCTTCTTCTTTTTTACAGGAAGTTACTCCGGCTGTTAGTATAATGAGAGCAATTGTGAATAAATTAGGGCCGCGCATAAGGGTGTAATTGTTTTAAAGTTAATGCATTATTAAACTCATTTTTACCTGAAAAGGTTGCACAATATAACGATATGTTAATTGAAAATGAATTTAATGTTACATTTATTAGTCAATTGCGATAAGCATAACAAGCATTTAGAATTAAAGATATCTATTATATTAATTATTTCTTAAGGTAATACAGTTATTAAACTTTAAACCCTACTCAATTCTTGAAAGGTTAGATTTTTTTTTTAACTGATCAATATGGAACTTATTGACCATATATTCCGAAAAGAGGAGATAGTGAGGTATCAAAACAGCCCATTAGCACAATGGTGTTGTATTTGTTTGGCATTATTTTGTTTTATTATAATTGTGCATATATTTGTGTCACTATTATTAAAAATAATAACACGATGCCTTTAGCCCGGTTTGGAGTTAGTTTAGACGAAGATATTCTGAAAGCATTAGATGGCTTTGTTATTGAGAATAATTTCCCGAACCGTTCTCAGGCAATTCGTCATTTAGTCGAGAAAAACCTGGTGGAGAAAAAGTGGCAATGTAATCATATTGTTGCCGGAGCGGTTGTGATGCTTTACGATCATCACAAGGGAGATGTGTCAACAAAATCGGGAGATATTCAACACGAGTATTTTGATGTAATTCTTTCGTCTCAGCATTTCCATTTAAGCCACGATAACTGCCTCGAAATTGTGGCAGTGAAGGGTACTGCGAACCGATTAACCGAATTGTCCGATAAACTTATAGGAATTAAAGGAATTATACATGGTAAATTGGTAATGAGCAAGGCCGAATAGGCTCGTTGCTATTTTTTTGATCATAAGGTAACACGAAAAATAATATTTGTAACACTAATTTTAACATATGAATCGCTTAAAACTTTTCAAATCACTGCTGTCAATTGTTTTACCACTTGTATTTATAGTTTCGGTGCAGGCACAAGAAAAGAAAGATACGGTTAAATTGATTAATCTGGACGAAGTGATTGTAACAGGAACTAAAACTTCGATAAACAGAAACAACGTTCCTTTAACGGTTACAGTTGTTTCGAGAGAAAAAATTGAAAGTAGTTCAGAGTCAGCTTTATTACCAGTATTGGCAGAGCAAGTGCCCGGCCTGTTTGTAACTGAACGCGGAATAGCCGGTTTTGGGGTGTCCGGCGGTTCGGCTGGACAAATCAGCCTTCGGGGAATTGGCGGGAGCCCTAATACTCAAGTACTGATTTTGCTTAACGGGAATCCTCAGTTTATGGGCATTATGGGTCATCCGCTCTCTGATGCATATGTTGCCTCTGATGTCGAAAAGGTTGAGGTTATCCGTGGCCCTGCATCAACCCTGTATGGAACAAATGCTATGGGGGGTGTTATTAATATTATTACCAAAGAACAAAAAGACGATGGTTTTAAGACAAATGCCCGGCTTACATATGGATCTTACAATACACAAAAATATATGGTAAACGGAGGTTTCAAAAACAATGGGTTTAATGTATTTGCTTCGTTTAATCACGATCAAACTGATGGTCACCGCGATTCGTCAGATTTTACTATAAACAACGGTTACCTGCGTTTGGGGTACGATATTACTAAACACCTGAACGTAAATGCCGATTTCAGTCTGGCAAATTTTGATGCTACCGATCCGGGGGCGGAAGGCTCAAAAGCTGGCTATACCATTGATATTACCCGGGGAATGGGGGCTCTTGCATTCAACAATCAATTCAATAAGTCCAACGGCTCGGTTCGGTTCTTCTATAATAATGGTGAACATGCTATAACCGATGGCTTTCACTCGAAGGACAACAACTATGGTGTTGTAATTTATCAATCGGTCAACCTTTTTAAAGGAAGTACGGTTACAGTTGGATATGATTTTAAAAAATATGGAGGGATTGCTGAAAACGTGAAAGCTATGAATGGGCAAGGAATGATATTTGGAGACACTGCTGTCTGGGAGATGGCGGGATATACCTATATTCAACAGGAATTATTTGAAAAACTGATATTAAATGCAGGCTTTCGGCTGGAGCATAATAGTGTATATGGCAACGAACCGGTTCCAACCGGAGGATTGGCATATCGTCCAACATCGTCTACAACATTTAAAGCTTCCGTGGCAAAGGGCTTTCGCAGTCCAACTATTCGGGAGCTGTATCTTTGGACTCCTGCCAATTACAATTTAAAACCCGAACGGATGGTAAATTATGAAATTGGTGTTTTACAACAATTGCTGAATAACAAACTTTCGCTAGAACTTACAGTTTTTAAGGCTAATGGGGAGAATCTGATAAAAACAGTTATGGAAACAAGTGGTCCCAAAAATGTAAATACCGGAAAATTCTCGAATATTGGAATTGAGTTTTCCGGAAATTACAAGCCATCGGCTCAAGTCTCAATCCACGCCAATTATAGTTATATTTCAATGGAGGAACCTGTTATTGCTACGCCCGAACAGCAACTATATATAAGTGGAACCTGCAATTGGAAAAAGTTTAGGGTCAATCTTTCGGTGCAACATATTCAAAACCTGTATACACAAATATCTCCCCCAAAAGAAATAAGTAGCTATACTTTATTAAATTCGAAGCTATCTTATGCTTTTAATAAATATGTAGATGTATTTTTGAAAGGTGAAAACCTTTTAAACGAAAAGTACTATATAAACTATGCTTACCCCATGCCGGGTTTGATTTTTTTGGGAGGCTTAAACTTTCATTTTTAATGGAACTGTTCTTTCAGTTTTATAAAAGTTTTTTATAAGGATTTACTATTCAAATAATAGATTATAAGATGAGGAATACTATTGCAATTCTGCTGTTGATATTTGTAACAACGAATATTCAATCGCAACCGCTTCATGCCAAAACAGAACATGCTATCATTGTAGATACCGATTGTGCAATCGACGACATGCGTGCTATTAGTTTGATGTTATCGCGCCCTTCCGTTACTATAAAAGCAATTCTGCTGTCGGATGGTTCGCTATCCCCAATCGATGGAGTCGGTAAAGTAAAATCGTTGCTGAAGGAATTCAATAGCGATAGTATTCCTGTGGCTCTTGGCGAAGCGCTTAACGGTATTAATCCTCCATGGCGGGAGTTTAACAGGCAAATAAATTGGGGGAGTGGAACCATCGATCGCACACCCCCGCTGGATGCAATAGATTGTCTTACACAAGAACTAAGTAAAGCAAATGAAAAGATAGTCTTGGTTTGCCTGGGACCGCTCACGAATATTGCCCGGCTACTTAAGAAAGATGCTGCCCTTTTATCGAAAATTGAACGGATTGTTTGGTATAACGAATCGGTTAAACCATTAACGGGGTTTAACTACGAATGTGATAAAGCCAGTGCCGATTTTGTTTTTGATTCCGGTTTACGAATTGATGTTATTTCAAACTTAAAGAAGGGAGATGTTTTATTCGATTCAACCATGTTTTCGATTTGTAAACAATCGAAAACGCACCTTGGAGCAGTTATGGCAAATGTTCATAACCAGCCCCTGGTTCTTGAAAAACTAAAGCAAAATCACTTCCGGTTATGCGACGAATTGGTTGTTCTTTATCTTACAAATCCCGAGCTCTTTGATATCAATACATTGAAAGAACTGCCAAAAGTGAGGTTTAACCAGAATTATAATGCAGATGGAGTTAAAGAGGCCATGAGCGATATGATAAATGGTAAATATGTGTCGGAACAAAATGTTGTATTCAATAAGTTTCCTGACCAACGCGAAATGTTCAATTACGATGTCCGCCAAATGATGGATTCGGCCATTTTTCGTTATGGAAAAGAGGAGTGGAAAGCCAATGTAATGACCGACGAATTTCATGGGCACTTAGGGGTATTTTCCATAGTTGGGGCTAAAATGGGAATTAAGGCACGCGACATATTTGGTGTTGGCCCTGATGTGCTCAAAGTGCAGTCGTATGCGGGTAGCAAACCTCCATATAGTTGCCTTACCGATGGTATTCAGGTAAGTACCGGTGCTACATTGGGAATGGGGACAATAAGTCTGGTAACCGATAGTATTGCTAAGCCATCTGCTATCTTTACCTATAAGAACAAGTCCGTTCGGCTTACCCTTAAAAATGAATTTCTTGATAAAGTAGATGCCGATATTGCCGAAGGAATTATTAAATTCGGATTAATGGATGATGGCTACTGGAAATTAGTTCGTCGTAATGCATTAAAGTATTGGCTTGAATGGGACCGGAACGTTATTTTTAACATAGAGGAAATTAACCGCTAATAGTATTAGAAACTGTTTAAATTTAACATAGAGAATTAATTATGAATATTAAAAGAGTTGAGAAGACATATAACAAAGAGCGACTTATTCATGTTGTTTTTTGAGAAGACGCTAAGGTCAAAGAGGGAAAAACGCCTGCGATTTTCAAAACTCTGTGTCCTCTGTGCTTTCTCAATACCTAACATTTTTAAATAGCATTAATTTTCAATAAACAGAATTTATTTTGAGATCGAAACAGGTTTCTCTGTGTTAAAAAAACATTTTGTTCCATTTATAAACAGTCACTAATTAATATTTAGTAAGAATGCATATTCCCGATGGTTATTTAAGTCCACAAACGTACATTCCGTTCTATATTGTCTTTATTGCAATTATGGCGAGAGCGATTAAAAAGGTGCAAAAGAAACTTACCGCAAAAATTATCCCTTTTTTGGGAATGGCAGCGGCATTTTCTTTCCTGATTATGATGTTTAATATCCCTATTCCGGGCGGCACAACCGGCCATGCGGTGGGAGCCGCATTGATAGCCTTAATATTTGGGCCCTGGATTGCTGTTGTTTCGGTATCTGTCGCTTTAATTTTACAGGCATTTGTTTTTGGCGATGGCGGTATTACGGCCATTGGAGCCAATTGTTTTAACATGGCCATTGTAATGCCTTTTATTGCTTATGGTATTTTTAAAATTGTCAATAATAACTCAGTTAATCCTAAACGAATGGGCTTTGCAGCTTTTTTAGCCGGATATGTAAGTTTGTGTTTTACAGCGTTAATTACTGCAATTGAATTTGGTATACAACCTATTATTGCTTCCTCTCCCGAAGGAATTCCGCTATATGCGCCTTATCCGCTGAAGATTGCTATACCGGCAATGGCACTGGAGCACTTGTTGCTCTTTGGAATTGTGGAAGGGGTCGTAACGGCTTTGGTATTTCGGTATTTTTATAACTCCAATAAAGAGTTAATCGAAGTTTTAAAATAGCGATATGGACAAACTCAAAAAAAAAATACTGCTGGTTTTGCTGGCATTAACACTCCTCTCGCCGCTGGGGATAATGCTTCCCAAATGGTTTAATGCCGATGATGCCTGGGGCGAATGGTCAACTGACAGGATAGAAAAGGAAATTGGCTATGTGCCCGAAGGAATGAAGAAAGATGCTGAAAAGTGGAAGGCTCCTTTACCTGATTACAGCGACGGGAGCGAAAATAATTCGCTATTTTCGGGTTCTCTATTGTATATTTTATCGGGGTTTACCGGTGTTGGAATAATATCACTGGCAACCTGGGGACTGTTTAAAATATACCGGAAACATGAGTAACGCTTTGCCCTTGTTTTTGCAAACTAACGAAGAGCATTCGAAAAAATCGTCTGTAAAGAAAAGGCATTCCCTTTCGTTTATCGATCGCACCCTTAAATCGATTGCAGAACTCATAAAAATTGTATATTTCCAGAGCGATACTGCTTCCCGGAGGGGGCTTTTGCAGCAGGTTGATGCGCGTGTTAAATCAATTTTTCTCTTTTTTTTCATCCTGATTATTAGTTTGAACAGGCAAATTTCTTCTCAATTCTTTATTTCAGCCTTCTTTTTTGTGTTGATTATTTCTTCCGGAGTAAATCTTGCCTTTATTTATAAAAAAGTAGTTGTTTTAAGTTTTTTCTTTGGCTTTTTAGTGGTTGCTCCGGCAGCGTTAAATTTTATTACCGATGGGGAAATTATACTGAACATAGTTCATTTTAAAAAAGATCTTTCATTCTGGATTTATCATGTCCCATCAGTAATTGGAGTCACTAAAGAAGGGTGTTTGGTAGTTCTTGGGTTTTATATGAAGGTGGCGAACTCTTTGACATTAACCCTGATGATAGTTTATACCACTCCTTTCAACGAAATCATAAAATCGTTGAGGCTATTTCGGGTACCTGCCATGTTTTTGTTAGTGATAACATTAACCTATAAATTCATATTTATTCTGGCTCAAACCACCGAGGAGACTTATTTTGCCATGAAATCGAGGTGGTGGAGAAATACGAGAGAATCTCAGATGGACAAAATTGTGGCGGGCAGAATTACCCACATTTTTCGAAAATCGTGGATAAAATATGAAGAAATATACCGCGCAATGTCAGCCCGGGGATATACCGGCGCGGTAAATATCAGTTACTCCCAAAAAATAAAGTATCCGGATATTGCTTTTCTTGTATTCTTTCTTGCTATAGGGGTTCTATGTTACTTTATATAAACGTATGGAAGATATTGTTCAGGTAGAAAATATTAGTTATAGCTATGTCCAGAAGCATTGTGCCCTTTCGGATATAAGTTTTTCGGTGAAGAAGGGCGAAATATTTTCGATTATTGGCTCAAACGGCTGCGGAAAATCTACTTTACTGCACCTGATCAGCGGACTTCTTTTTCCCGATAGCGGTAAAATTAGTTTTAAAGGAGATGCTATTACGGAAGATTCATTAAAGGATCAAGCCTTTAACAGCTATTTTAGGGAGAGCATTGGTTATGTTTTTCAGAATTCCGATAATCAGTTATTTTGTCCAACGGTTTTAGGCGAATTAATTTTCGGTCCGCTGCAAATGGGTAAAACCAGCGATATTGCTATGGAAAGGGCCGAGGCGGTAATGAAAATGTTAAATATTGATTGTCTTCGGGATCGCCCTACCTATATGCTTTCGGGAGGCGAAAAAAAGCGGGTTGCCATTGGTTCCATACTTACTATGAATCCGGATGTATTGCTGATTGACGAGCCTATGAGCGGCCTCGATCCTAAAAACCGCTCCTTTTTAATTGAATTGATTTTTCAATTGAACGAAGCCGGGAAAACAATCATCCTCACAACCCATCATCTCGAGCTGGTCGATCATTTTCAATCGCGCGTGGCTGTGCTTTCCGAGCAACATCGTATCGAGCGGATCGGGAATGCTGAAGAAATACTCGCCGATACAGACTTGCTCATCAAAACAAACCTTATTCAGGAACATTTACACCGGCACGGAAATATAAGTCATAAACACCTTCCCTCTAATTTTTTATTTCACCGGCACTAGACCTGTCAACCTAGCTATTTTGTTAATTATTCAGAGTGAAGTTTAAGCTTTAATTCAATATTACTAAGTAAAGCATGGTACTTCCTGATTTTCAAATTGAAAGCATTGTTTTACTAAAACTCTAATACTTATTGAATTTACAAATTCATCTTTCTTAGGTAGTTGGATCTCATTTATACTAACTATTTGATAGTAGATACCAATTCAGCTGCATTCAGTATGTACATCAAATGATTTTGGTTTGATTTATTAAGTTTTAGTGTTCTTTTAATTTCAATGTATTTATCGGTTTTTATTTTTTTAAAATTGGTTTCCCCTTCTTTTATTATTATTTCCATAACCGATTCGTATCCGGCCCCTCCACAAAAAAAGCACATATTGGAAAGGGTGGCTGACAAAGCAAAAATTTTTCCAGTGGCATCTACCGGCACATAAAAGCCTTTAATGGAAATTAGTTTACCGTCTAATGCCTTTATTTCCTTGCTAAACCGGGGCAAATCGTAAAAACCATTTAGCGAAGGTACATAAGCCGGATACCATCCCACTTTTGACAATTGTTGCCATGTTATAGCTTGTTGTGCTGTAATAAAATGGGAAGGAGTAAAAAGTGATACAAATAGAATAATCGTCTTCATTGGGCAAGTGTTTTAGAAATATCCGTCCGCATTGCAATAATAGCAGGTACTATTGAGGCTGCAAAACCTAAAAGAATGGATAAACCAAGTAGGGTTAAATCCGATTTCAGGTTAAAAAGTTTATTGAAACTATAATGAAAATTAGTTTCGGAGTAGGAAGATATAAGCAAAATTCCCATACGACTGAGTGCATATCCAACTAAGAACCAAAGTACTGCAATGATTAATCCTTCAATTATAACCACCGAAAACAATTTCAGTTTATGCCCTCCAACTACGCGCATTAAAGCCAATTTATATTTACGGTCCTTCATGGAATTGAATAGCGAAAGAAATAAGCTAACCCCCGAAATGAGGATGATAATATAAGCGATCAGGTTCACCGATTGAATACCAACTCCAAGAAGCGAATACAAACGGTTCATTTCTATGGCGGGCGATGCAGCCTGCATATTGGTATTTTTGTTGATGTACCTTGGCAACGACATTGCACCCATTGGGTTGCGGTAAAATACGAGCAAAGCGGTGATTTCCTTTGCTGTGTCAGCCGTTTCAACATGTTCTTCGTGTTCTCCGATTTCGTGATGATCATCATCTTCATCTTCGTCTGCATCCCCGCCATGGTGATGATGGTTCGAATGTATTTGCCAAACGCTGCCAATGTTGGTTAAAATTAGTTGGTCGAGTACGGTTCCCAATTCAGTAAATATCCCTGTTACCTTGTACTGAAATTCGTTATGTACATCGTCGTTTTCAGCCATAAATCCATGCACTCCGGCAAACCGATCACCTATTTTTAACCCAGATTTACGGGCAACTTTTGCCCCGATGGTTACTTCAAAATCGGTATTCCATAGTTTTCCGGATTTTAGCTGGCCTTTGTACATACTGGCATAGTCGTGATTTGTACCCACAATTCGGAACCCCTGGTAATTATCGCCCAAAGCCAATGGGATAACTTGCTTTACCAAAGGATGGTGTTTTAATTTTTCGGCCTCATGAAGCTTAATGTTGCCTGTAGGATAATCGACGTGGTAAATACTCGAAAGAATTAACTGTAGCGGACTTCCTTTAGCGCCAGCCACAAGGTTTACCCCGCCTGTATTTTTTTCGAAATGCTCTTCGAATTGACCTTTTAGGAGCAATAAAAACAAAATGATAAAAATACCTGTGGCAAAAAGCACCAGATTAAGTGTGGTATTTAATGGGTTGGCTTTAAGATTTTTTAAGCCCAAATAAAATATGTTCATTGTTTTGCGTTGCTAAGTTCAATAGTGTTTTTAAAGTGAGGTAAAATCCGCCGGTCGTGGGTTACTATAACTAAGGAAGAGCCGTTAACAGAAGCTTCCTGTTTTAAGAGTTGAAGGGCTTCTATGCAATTAAAATCATCGAGGCTTGAGGTTGGCTCGTCGGCAAAAATTACCGAAGGTTTGTTAATTACAGCACGGGCAATAGATAATCGTTGCAATTCGCCCTGGCTTAGCTGGTTTATTTTCGAATCTATTTTATCTGAAATATTCAGTTGTTCAAGTAATTCAAGAATTTCCTTTCGTTTTATTTTTTGTCCATTCAGGTACCGGCATACTTGCAGGTTTTCGCCCACATTAAGCGCCTGAATAAAATGATGTTTCTGAAAAACAATACCAATCTCTTTCCCTCGGAATTTATCTGCTTTAGTCGACGACAGGTTGTTGATTTGTATCTCGTTTAGTAAAATTTAACCCTGAGCTGGCTTTAATAATCCGGCCATAAGATGCAAAAGTGTTGTTTTTCCGCATCCCGATGCACCCATAATGAGCCAGTGTTCTCCTTTATGACAGCTAAAATCGGGAAACCTGAATGTATTTGTTGGATTATAAGCAAAGCCAACATTTTTTATCCTAAGCATAAACATCCTTATTAAAAACCTTGCAATAGTAAAAAATTTATACTTTATTTGCAACATTGTTGCATATGAAACATCGTTACATAGTCTGAATTAACAAATATTAACAGATGGATGCCATAGAAATATTACAGAATCACCAGGTTAAGAAGACTTCTCCAAGGTTATCCATTATACAGGCTTTACAAACAAGCCAGAATCCCTTATCGGAAGGCGAGGTAAAAGAAAAAATGGGTGGGCTGTACGATCGCATTACGTTCTACCGTAGTGTACAAACCTTGGAAGAAGCTGGTATTATTCATCGGATCGTGGCTGACAACACTGTGGTTAAATATGCTTTAAACCATTGCGAAAAAGGGCATCAGCACTCACCCGACCATGTTCATTTTTACTGTACACAATGTAACTCGCTGGTATGTTTAAACGCAGTTAAAACACAAGCTTATGAGTTGCCGGAAGGGTTTACTTCTAATCAGTGCGATGTGGTTATTAAAGGAATGTGCAATAAGTGTAATTTGTAAAGTTAAAACTATAAAGCTATACATCAATTAGTATGGACGATCAAAGAATACCGGTTACCATCATTACCGGCTTTTTAGGAGCAGGCAAAACAACATTGCTGAATAACCTGATAAAGCAATATAACGACAAGAAATTTGCCATTATCGAAAACGAGTTTGGCGAAATTGGCATTGACGGAGGCTTGATTGTTGGTGCAAACGAAAATATTTTTGAGCTTGCCAATGGCTGTATCTGCTGTTCTCTGAATGACGATTTTTATAAAGCCATAAGTCAATTGATGGATGGAGATTATGTATTTAATCATTTGCTGATAGAAACCACAGGTATTGCCGATCCGGATACTATTATCAAAGCCTTTGTGTCGTCAGAAGATATACAAATGCAGTTCCGGCTCGACAGTGTTATTTGTCTGGCCGATGCTATTAACATGGAAGACCTGATAGATGAAGAGCCCGAGGTACGCAAACAACTTGCCCTGTCGGATATTGTACTTTTAAACAAAATCGATGCAGTGCAGCTCGACTATGCTCACGATTTAACTAAGTTAATTAAAGAAATTAACCCCTCAGCAGAAGTGTATCCGGTAGCACATGCCGATGTCACTGAATTAAATATACTCGATACTTTCGCTTTTTCTGGTAAGTCCATCGAAAAAACCACGCTTTCGTTCAGGAACTTAACGTTCTCAAAAGTTAAAAGTGTTACTTGCCCAACGGTAGTTACAGGTCGAAAAGAGCATCGCCACGACATAACATCCGAGGGCTTTTCCATTCCGGGGAGTTTCGACATTGGTAAATTCAGTCTTTGGATGCAAAACTTCCTGCATTTTAACAGCGATACCATGTTTCGGGTAAAGGGCATTGTAAGTTTCGACGAAATGCAGGAGCGGTATATTTTTCATGCGGTGCGTTCTACCTATATGTTCGAAATTGGCGAACCCTGGGGAACTGAAACCCGCTTTAGCAAGCTTATATTTATAGGGAAAGAGATAAACAGGGACGTGCTGGAGAACAACCTTTATCAATTGCTTTCAAAACCAGAAAAAGAATTTGTACAATGAGTATTTGGACACAAGCCTTACTAAGCACAATATTGGTAAGTGCAGTATCATTGGTTGGTATTGCTTTTCTGTCCATGAACCAGGTACGGTTGCAGAAAATCGTTTTTATACTGGTGAGTTTTGCCGTTGGGGCATTGTTTGGCGATGCATTTTTCCACCTGTTGCCTGAGAGTATGGAGTTGAACGAGAACCCCTCATTTACCGGAGGACTTGTGGTTGCCGGAATTTTAGCTTTCTTTGTATTGGAAAAATTCATCCTTTGGCGGCACGACCACCGCATACTGCACGACCCCAAAACCATAAAACCGCTGGGGTATATGAGTTTG
>Ga0316608_1000647_pt1 | contig 15522 bp, 9 predicted proteins | sample MIS2016152B_MG_FD_207673 | JGI IMG/M metagenome (GOLD analysis project Ga0316608, IMG submission 207673) | Microbial mat bacterial communities from Middle Island sinkhole, Lake Huron, Michigan, United States - MIS.2016.152B | ecosystem: Environmental > Aquatic > Freshwater > Lake > Sediment...
CTATTTGGATTCCTTCTGCTCCCAGGCACATTGCCGCCATCATGGCATCTCCCGAACCAAACCCTCCGGCTGCAATCAGCGGTAGTTCAACAGCTTTTCGGATAAGGGGAACTAATACCATGCTGGTAGTTTCTTCGCGTCCATTGTGTCCTCCTGCTTCAAAACCTTCGGCAACAATGGCATCAACGCCAACTTCGGCACATTTGGAGGCAAATTTTGAATTGGAAACCACATGAACAACTGTTATACCACGGTCTTTTAAGAATGGGGTCCATTTGGCTGGACTGCCAGCTGAGGTAAATACTATTTTAACACCTTCTTCGACAATAATATTCATTAAAAGCTCAATTTCAGGGTAGAGGAGAGGTATGTTCACTCCAAAAGGAAATTGGGTTGCTGCTTTGCATTTTTGGATATGCTCCCTGAGCACTTCGGGATGCATGCTTCCGGCACCAATGAGGCCTAATCCTCCAGAATTACTTACAGCCGAGGCGAGTTTCCATCCGCTGCACCAAACCATACCCCCTTGAATAATAGGGTATTTTATATTAAAAAGTTTACAAATTCTATTCGTCATAATCAACCCCTTCGGAAGTAAATAAAACTTTATAAATAAGTAATTCTCCATTCGGTTTGCGATCTGCAACTTCTTTCGGTAAACCGGAGGTTATCCGCCATATTTTAGTGTCAGGATAGCGGGCATTCATAAGAAAACACATTAGCGTAAATGGTTTTGGGCCAAGAGGAGCTAGTACAATTTGATGGGTAAGTCGCAAATCGACACACAAATTGGTAAGCGCTGTATTGATAAAGTTTAAATCGTAAATAGGGTATTTAATTATTCTGGCCGATTCGAGATTATTGAGGACACTTTTATTATTATCGACTAACTCAGCCACAAAACGGGGATCTACTGCCGGATCGGAATAAAATGAATACGTTACATCGGCTTTAAGCTTATTGGCAAGTTCTTCAGCCCTCCCTTTTTCGTACCCCAAGCCAATTACAAGGGCTTTGGGTTTAGAGGAAGAAGAAGCCGGAATCGCAGAATCCAGAAATCTATTCGATATATTTTTTGTTGCTTTGGAATATTCCGATGGAGTATAAGAAAAGCAGATATGTACGTTTTTGTGTTCAGATTCTAATTCCAGGAAATAATTTATAATGGCATTATACCACAATTTGGGCATGCTGGAGTAATCGACCAGAATGTTTAGTTCTTCTTTCTTCTGCGATGTACATAAATCAGTGAGGACATGCGTTATTTTTTCGATATTGAGCATAGATGCGTCGCAGAACTCAAACCCTAATTGGGTTAATACTTTGTCGTTAAAAGGCCGGCTTAAATCGCCACAATGCTCTGTAAATGCAATTGCTACCTTTCTTTTTGCCTGATGAGAAGCTAAACGTTGAGGTAAGAAAATACTTCTTGTTTCGTAACCGCAGGCGGCAATAAATAAATCGAAGTTTTGGTTTTTAAGATCCTCAAAAACTACCTGAACCGTACTGTCTAATTCCATATAGAATACAATTTGAGCAAAGAGCGATGCAATTTAGTTATTTAATTGAAATAGGGACTAAAAAAACAATGTAGTTGTAGTATTATTGCCTCTTTTTGAGTAATGGCTATTTTAAAAATAGCTATATGTTTTATGAAATACTTTATTAGGACTAGACATTCCTAAAAAAGAAAAAGGACACTTGACTTGCGAAGTGTCCTTTTCCCTCTAAAAAAATCAATTAATCGAAGTAAATTATTGAACGGTAATTTTCCTGGTCGCAATTTTATTTGCAAAATCTACAGAAAGGATATAATGCCCCTTCGCAAAATTTGAGACATCAATGACTTCTGAGAAACTTCCATTCGATTTGAAATACATTTTGGAATAGAGTTGTTTTCCGCTTAGATTATGTAGCTGAACCCGAACATTTCCTTTATAAGTATCATTAAAAGAAATAGTAAGGTCGTTAATAGCCGGTATTGGAAATGCTTTTAAAGGGAACGATTCTATTTTTGCTTTTGTAATACTAAGTTTGCTACCAGGAATGGTAGTGGACCAGATTCCTCGTCCATGTGTAGCAACTACTACTTCGTTATCCACGGTTTTTATCTGCCAAATGGAAACCGCAGGTAAGCCATTATTGGCATAGGCCCAGGTTGCTCCATTGTCGCGACTTTCGAAAAGACCAATTTCAGTTCCAGCCCAAATCCAGGAGGTATCGAAAGGCATTACCATTAAACTATGCACCGCTACATTTGGAAATCCGGTATTACTGGTATCTTTTTTGCCAAAACCAGTAATATCCTGCCAGGTTTTTCCTAAATTCATGGTTCGTAAAATTTTTGGGGCGCCATAAAAAGAGAACAAGGCAAATGCTTCATTCGGATTTGTCGGATGAGTTGCCAATCCCGAGATATATCCCATCTCCACATCATTGTAAATGGTTGCAGGAGTGAAAGAGCTTCCGCTATTGGTAGAAACAAACAGTGTCAGCACAGGGTCTTTTGACATACCAGCACCTGCCCAGACGACATCCGGATTGGCAAGCGAAACTTTTACGTTATGCTGACTGGTTACTTCTTCACCAACAGCCCATCCTGTGCCAATAACCTTTTTCTCCCAACCTCCGAAAGGATGATAGCCAAAAGCATTGGAACGCCAAACACCATCTTTTCCAACAGCAAAAAGGATGTCGGGTTTTTGCGGGGAATAGCCTATTCTCGTAATAAAAGGACCATCTTCGTTAATATTTTTACTGGCAGAGTTCCAGGTAACGCCCCCATCGCGCGATAAATAAAACCGGTTGTTATATAAACTTCCAATAATTTGATTGGTTTTTACCGGATGCCAGACCACATCAAATCCATCTCCTCCAAGCCGCTCGGCATATGCGCTGGTAGAGGCAGCTACTTTTCCGATTGGCGACTGCCAGGTGCCATTGTCCTGCATTCCGCCAATATATTCCTGGGCGCCGGTTTTTTTATCGACTCCGTAAAATTGGGTGGAGATCATCCCATTTGTTAATTGAGCCCATGTTTCGCCTCCATCCTGCGATAAGCCAATACCGCCATCGTTAGCGTCTACTATCCAAAATTTTTGTGTAGCAGCATCAGTAGGTATCATAACCAAGTTATGATGATCGGCATGAAGGTTATCATTTAAACTTCCCTGATCGCCCCGTGCATCGGATACAATAGCCGCTTTCCCCGATTGCAAAGCAAGAGTACCATATTGGATTGAAATTTTAGATTCGGGCAGCGTCGCAGGGTTCCAAATACCTGAATCGGCAAGAGTGGGCCAGAAAAAATAGGTTTGTTTATAGGAATGCCCCCCATTTCGGGTTATGTTAGCATCCGGATTAGCCGCATAAGGAATTGAATTCACATAAATATATTCTCTGCCTTTTGCATCATTATTTGCATCACGTTTAATTAAATTAAAGGTACCATCTCGCTCCTGATCGCGGAAACTTATCATCAGCTGGCGGTTATTTTTTGTATCCCATGCTTCGAATGGAACATCTACATAATCTTTGTATTCATAATTAGTGGTATCAACTCCGGCACCCCCATCTCCGTTTGTCCCTGAGGTAACGGGAACAGTAAAACGATGCGCTTTCTGGTGTTTTCCTGTTCCAAAACGAATTTCGACCGATGACCAATCTGATTTGAACAATTGAATCGCTTTGTTTTTGTCACCGGTTTGCATGCCTCCGCCAAGGAAATCTCCCCCAAAATTTATAAACGATAAGAAAGAAGCGGTTGAAACCGTATCGACCCGAATTACCTGCGGGTCACTTTCTGAGAAAGCATTGGTAAATTCGTATTTACCGAGGTAGATACCGCCAATAAATACAATATTCTCGTTATATGGATGACAAGCCAGGGTATTGTCGAACCACCCCTGATCGCCTAAATAGTTGGCAAATACCGAACTGGTATTATTAAATTTTTTCCAGTTTCCCCCTTTATCGATACTTACATAAACATTCGTAATATCCTGAGATGTCTCCATACAGGCGAAAATTTTAGAAGGATTTATTGGTGAAATAGCCAGCTCAACACGCAAACATCCTCCAATTCCTGATGATGATAATGACCATGTATTGCCCATATCGACAGATTTAATTACTCCATTGCTGTTTTCTCCACCATAAAGGACATTAAAATCGGTTGGATCGGCTTCTAAATCCTGGACAGGTCCTGAGGCTGAATATTTTCTGGAAAAAGTTACACCACCATCCATTGATTTGAAAATACCTGTATTGGTCGAAACAATAACGATGTTTTCATTAGTGGGGGAAACCAGGATTTTATTTACAAAAAAGAAATCCTCGTTGTTTGAAGTACTTTTTAGTAATGTCCAGGTTAACCCTTTATCAGTACTTTTAAATATTCCATCGCCACGAACCATTCCGGCACCTCTAAATCCCTCTCCCGTTCCGGCATAGAGGACATTTGGGGTGCTAATTGAGATCGCAAGGGTACTTGTTGAGAGGTTGGGTAAGTTTGTTGTCATGTTTATCCAGGAAGCTCCGGCATCAATGGTTTTCCAAATACCACCGGAGGCAGAACCTGCAAACCATGTTTTATGGGTATTATCGGATGGGTCGATTACGAGTCCTCTAACACGGCCGGCAACATTATGGGGGCCTCTGGATACCCAGGGGAGAATTTCATTTCCTTTTTTTAGTTTTACTTCTTGTTGAACGGCTTTTTCAAATTCTAAAAACCGGTATCCTTTGGGGTAAGAAGTGTGTTTTCCAAAACGCTGGGTAATAGCAGTAAAATATTCCTTAAATTTATTGGGTTGATCTTTTTTCTGTTCTTCTTGTTCGTCATTTTCGAATTTTTCAAATTCATGAAAATTGAATTTGATCCAGAATGTGGAAAGCAAAATAAAAGCAGTGCTTAGGCCAAGGACCCAATAGATTTTTTTCATGTTCGTTATTTTATATTTTTATTGGATTCGCTATCAGGTTTGCGTGTTTATCGATTAATTTTAATTGAAATTCTTCTTTGAATTATTCTTATACAAACAAGTTGATATTCTCTCCATAAAAAGTTTTAAAATTGAATATATGTATTCATGTCATTAAATTAAGAAATAGGCTTCGACTCCGCTCAGCCTGACGTACTGGTATTAGTGTCACACTGAGCGGAGTCGAAGTGGGCAGTAATTACTCAATTGCTAAACTAATCAACAATAATATATGTATTCGCAATTTAAGTATTGCCTGATATAAAACATTTAATTACGTAAAAAAGTTGAAATAAAAAAAGCGGCATTTGCCGCTTTTTTTAATTATTTCCTATGTTTATTCATTGCTTATTCAGCAGTTAAGGTTTCAGTAAAAAGTCTACCATTATATGTGTAATGCAATGAAAAAGTTTTTGTAGCTGGATCATAAACATTAGTTAATCCAGGCGTTGCAGTTACTGCTGTGCCTCCAACATCTCCACCAATAGTTACCGAATTATCTGCATTTACCTTGATAGTAAGTATATACGCAGTATTTTCCCAATAACCTACTAATGTTTTAAGGGTAGTAGCATCAACTGTCACTAAATCCAATCCTGTTTCTTCGTAAGGCAAATTCCCCGCAGTTGGATGCACTAACAATCCAGTACGCGAATACTTACCAGCATATGGATTTGCTACTCCAATATTAGTTAAGCCATTATTCAAAACTTTCCTACCATCCTCCATTACAGAAACATACGTAATTTTCCATGAATCACCAATAGTTAAATCAGTTTCAACTGATGGTAAAGCATTTCCATTCAAGGTAAGGTCCTTAATTAAATCAGCGTAAACCAAGCTGAATTTCTTTTCAACGATACTGGTAACATTAGCTTTATCTACTGGAATAGAAGATAATAAAACAACATTAGAGGATTCTCCACCATCTGTTTTAAAAACCTTCATAACTTCAATTGAAGATATTCCAGGTCCGATTGGAATATTTAATGTTATTTCCAGTGTTGGGCTAGTTCCAACTTTATAAGGGACTGTTTTAGAAATAACATTAACAAGTCCCCCCTCTTTAGCATCAGCAGTTACTAAATCATCATCTTTCAAACAAGCGCTAAACAAGAAAACCTGCGCTATGAAAAGAGAGAATATTGAATATTTTAATATTTTTTTCATATTTTTTATAATTTGAAATTAAAATCAATAAACCTGATTTTTATTGAACATTCCACCATACTTTGCCATTCAAATCGTCCAAAGCACTAAAGCCTTGTGCCGAAACAGCAGTTTGAAGATTTGCTCCGTTCCGGGTACGTTCGTCTGTTGGGTATGGATAACGCGAAGGAATCTTATCCCCGTTATTACCGGCAGCAGGAGCTTCCAATGCAGGAATCCCTAAGCGTCTCCATTCGATAAATGCCTGTAGGCCCTGGTCAAATAAAGCAACCCATTTTTCATAACCGATTTGTTCCATGGCAGAAGCAGCATCGGTTGCAACCCACATGCCGCCATTATCCATATAATCAGCATAAATAGTATTAATAGAAGTCTCATCCACGTAATTTGCCCAATCACTTTCACAAACTGCGACAATTGTTTCTGCATGTTGTAAATATGAACCAAGTATACCTTCTTCGTAATACTCTTGAGCTTTAGTTAAACCACCACCAATGTATCCTTTTACAGCTGCTTCGGCTAAGATAAATTGTAATTCGGCATAACTCATCAATACTCCGGGTGCAGTTGCAGCGGTAAAATCAGAACCCAATTTTGAAGTGAATTTCAATCCATTGGTTTTAAAGGCTGCGGCATCTGCAGATGTAAGTCCATTTGGAAGTCCTACATAATCGCCAGAACCAGCATCATATTCAGCATAAGCTGTTATACGCCAATCTACATAGGGGTTTTTGGTATACATTGCATCAACCAATGTTTCACTTAAACGATGGTCATCCCTGGTTTTTCTGTTTTCGTTGATAGGATGGTTATTGGGAGCTGATCCCAGATACATTAAGGAAGCATTATCGGCATTGCTGGCAAATAACGGATAGGTTGCAGCATCACCCAACATTTTGGTCATTTCGGCAGTAACAAAAGCTACATCTTTAGCAGACATTCTAAGAAGAAGTCTTAACCGTAAGGAATTGGCGAATTGTTTCCACTTTGTAACATCTCCATCGTACAAAATATCACCTTGGATAGGAGCATTGTCTTCGCTTAATAGCACGGTGGAAGCAGTATCCAATTTAGCAATCAGGTCGCGGTAGATACTCTCCTGCGAATCGTATTTTGCCAGGGTTTTGGTAACATCATCTACTGCCAACCAGGCTTCGGTATAAGGAACATCGCCAAACATATCGGTAAGCAGGGATACAACGTAGGCTTTAAGAACCAACGAAACACCTTCATAGTTCTTATAATCATTTTTCTTAGCAATGCGATAAATGGTTTGAATGTCCATTCCACTTGCTGCATAAAGACTGTTCCAGGCAGTATTAATAACGTCAGGACGGTAAATGTATCTGTCCTCGTCGGTATACTGTACTTTGGCCATATGTTGAACCCAAGCCGATCCCATTTCGTGTCCTAGAAATATTTCGTGAACACGATCGGTCATTGACTCTAAAGCATTTGTCAGCAACATATCTGGCGCTGCCTGATCTGCTGATGGTGAATTGGGATTGGTGTTAATTTCTTCAAAGTCTTTTGTACAGGAGTTTGAAAAAAGTAAACCCAATATAAATATGATACTTAAAAACTTAGCTTTCATGTTCATAATATATTAAAATTTAAAACTAACGTTGAAACCTATAGATCTTGCCGAAGGAAGTTGTCCGAATTCAAGACCTTGAAGGTTGGTACTGCTGAATGAACTTTCAGGATCAATGTGTGGAGCATTCGCATATAAAATTGCCAGGTTTCTTCCTACTACAGATAGGTTAATATCTTTGATCGGGAATTTACCAATTTTATGAATGGTATAACCCAGGCGAATCTCACGTAATTTGATATAAGAAGCATCAAATACACTGCTAGCTGCCAAAGTATTGCTATACGCTGCTTTGTTATATGCTTCGGAAGTAACAACCACATCGTTCTCAATATAGGTGCCAGGGTTATTGGGGTCTTCCTTTACACCATCACCAACGATACCGCCTTCGCGCCCTGTAAGGGTTTCTTCCAAAACACCGGCATACCGTCCCCAGGTAGTAGTCATAGAATAGATATCACCCCCCATTTTAGCATCGATCAAAAATCCTAAATCCAGATTTTTGTAACGGAATTGGTTGTTAATACCCCCCAACCAGTCAGGAGAGAAATTACCGAGGGTCTTTAAGTCGCCCTGAACAGGAACACCACCTTCGTGGATGATTCTGCCATCGCCATCTCTTTTGAAATCATATCCAAAAAGTGAACCGTAAGGCTGATCTTTTTCGGCAAGCACCTTTAAGCTCCAATAAGTTCCAATTTGATAATTCTCAACTCCTTCAGGAAGATCGGTAAGCTTGTTGTTATTTTTCGAAAAGTTTACAATCACATCCCAGCTAAAATCTGTTGTCGCAATAGGTTTAAGCCCTAACTGAATTTCGATACCGTTATTTTCCAATTTACCGGCATTCACCATTTTGGTAAGGAACCCACTGGTTCCTGAGATAGGAACTTCTAAAATCTGACCATCAGCAACGGAGTTGTAATAAGCAGCGCTTAAAGAAACACGATTCTGAAAGAAACTTAAATCAGCACCAATTTCCCAGGAAGTAATAAACTGAGGTTCTAAATTCCCATTGGGTAATTTGTTAGGAACAAAAAGGTTAGGGGATTTAGTGCTTGCATTCCATCCATCTCCAAATTCAACGGTGGTTGCCAATTGATAAGGATCGGTATCACTACCTACCTTAGACCATCCACCTCGTAGTTTTGCCAACGAAAGAATTTCGGAACTTCCTCCTAATAATTCAGAAAGAACAATACTGGTAGAAACAGCTGGGTAGAAGAAAGAGTTATTACCATCAGGCAAAGTACTCGACCAGTCGTTACGACCAGAAAAGTCAACAAAGATGGCATTTTTATATCCTAATTGTCCGGAGAAATATAAGCTGTTGATTCTTTTTTTCCAAACACCATTTGTAGAACGGATAGGAACTTTGGAATTGCCAATGGTATACACTCCACCAACAGCTAATTCATCAGCAGCGCCAAATTCTTGCGATTGGTAACGATCCATCCGGTTTCCACCCAAATTTAGATTGAAAGTGACTAATTCAGTAATGTTCTTGTTAAACAATAATAAAAAGTCAGAGTTAACTTCGCGGAAAGTGTTAATAGTCTGGTCAAAAGAACCTTCAGGGTTATCGTTATCCCCCTTAGCAATGCGATTTGCAGTGGTACTGGTATACGTATCACCTCCGGTGCGGATATATGCACTTAACCAGTCTGTTAACTTATAGTCCAGTTTAAAGCTTCCAACCAACCGTTCACGGTCCATTCCTTTTAGGTTTTCATTCAACGTAAAATAAGGATTGTTATGATAGTTATAGTTCCAGTTATATTTGGTTCCATATTCATCGGTAAACCCTAATTCTTTATTTCTATAGTTCTTTAAAGCACCTAAATCAACCTGACGGCCAAACCAGAAAAACTGCTGCATTACATTTTGAGCAGAATATCCATAACCAGGCATATTATCGCTATGGTTATTAATATAATTAGCAGTAGTGGTCAAGGTAAGTTTATCCGAAGGTTTAACGGTAGCATTAACAGCTAAGGTATTTTTTGTAAGATCGGTATTAGGAACCATACCAGTTTCGTCCTGATAGGTATACGATGCCCTTACATTAGCTTTTTCGTTACCCCCGGTAATTGCTACGCTGGTAGCTGTATTAACACCAGTCTCAAAAAAATTCTTGATATTATCGGGATGTGAAATCCATGGAGTAGCTGTTCTGTTTCCTGATGCATCCAAAGGTGAATTGAACTGAGGAATTAATAATCCGGCATCCAGTTTTGGGCCCCAGCTTTCGTCAGTACCATCATTTACACCTCCGCCGGCGCCATCCACAAATTCGAATTGGCCACCCGATCCCTGTCCAAAACCGTTTTGGAAATCTGGAAGACGCAAAGGAGACGAAAATGTAGTAGTATTGCTAACTTCAACACCAAGGCCTTTTTGATTTTTTCCGGATTTTGTAGTAATAAGAATTACACCGTTCGAAGCTCTGGAACCATATAATGCAGCAGCATTCGAACCTTTCAGAACCGAAACATTTTCGATATCGTTTGGGTTAATGTCTGAAGCACCATTACCACGGTTAGTACCATCGGTTCCGGTATCACCAAAGTTACCATTATCAATAGGCATACCATCCACCACAAATAATGGCTGGTTATTTCCACTTAAGGAAGTTACCCCACGAATAACGATACGGGAAGAAGCACCAACTGCTCCCGATGAAGAGGTAATTTGAACGCCGGCAATCTTACCACTTAAGGAGTTTACAACGTTTGACTCACGAGCTTTGGTAAGTTCATCGCCTTTTACATCCTGTACGGAATATCCAAGTGATTTCTTTTCTCTTGAAATACCCAATGCTGTTACAACCACTTCTTCGAGGCCAACAACATCAGCTTCCATTACAACATCAATTAATTTTCGGCCTCCAATAGCAACTTCCTGGGATTTTAATCCCACAAAGCTAAATACAACAGAAACCGCATCCGCTGGAACATTCAAAGAATATTTTCCGTCGAAGTCAGTTGTTGTACCTATTGTGGTACTTTTCACAACCACAGATACACCAGGAATTGGGTTACCATCTTCTGAATTGGTAACCTTACCTGTAATCTGCACTGTTTGTGCTTGCAGCATTTGCAGCCCCACAATCACAAAGAATGCAAAAAACATCGCAAATCTTTTCATAGAAATTAAGTTTAGGTTTACAAATAGTTAAAATAATAATTATTCGGTGGCCAAAGTATGAAAAAAAACCCAAAGAAAAAACAGTCTAACACACTAGAAAACATAAAATCCTATCCATTTTGCCATAATATATATCATTTCTTAAAAACTTAATTTTAGGAATCAGCGAATTAGGGGGATTTCTGCTCGATAATTAAATCATAATATTTTTATAAAAAACCATAATATTTATTTATAAACTTTAAAAAATAGGGGTTGCTGGTGATAAATATCATAATAAAAATTATTACCCCCTTGTTAATAAAGTAGAAATAATTTTTATGTATTAATTTGTAAAGAAATTACTCTTGAGAATATAATTTCTGAGAATTATCGTAAATTGATTTACCGTTTTTAATTCTACTAACAGATTCAAAGAAAAATCAACCTGATTACCCCTAACCCTAAAGGGGGCAGGTTGATTTTTCAACTTTTTACCCTTTAGGGATGGGTAGTAAAAGTTGAAAAATCTAATTTGTAGAATTAATTAATCTTGGATTTTTTAGATTATGGAATGTTCGGGATAAAAATTGTATTTGTTGGCAAAAATAATTTGAGAATTGAGTGAAATGAAAATTTGTCGCTTTGATTTATTCGATATGAAAAATTGGCAGTCAGATCTTTTTTTATGTTGTTCATTTGAGGAGTAAAATAACTCCATCCTGTTAAAAAGTGTTAAATGCCAACATGTACATGAACTTATAATCTATTTTGGTCGTTATTTTGTAAAGCAATTCTAGACAGTTAGATCAGTTAATTATTTACTAAACATATTCATAAAATGAAAGCAAGAAATATTATTTCAACAGTGGCGATCGCAATTTTGGGAGGTGTAGTTGCAGTTTTTGCTTATACCCGGTTTTTTGAATCTAAAAAGAATCCTATATCCGCCGAAATTCAATCGCCATACAGATTAACGCAACTTACCAATAGTTTTGACAGTAACCGGGTCGATTTTACATTTGCTGCTGAAAAAACTGTTCATGCTGTGGTACACGTGAAAACAAAATCTACCCGCGATAATAATTATTCAAGCGGCAATCCTATTTACGATTACTTTTTTGGGAACAGGGGATTTGAACAAAGTCCTCAGCCTGTTGAGGGATTTGGTTCAGGCGTAATTATTAGTGAAGATGGATATATTGTAACCAATAACCATGTTATTGATAACGCAAATGAAATTTCGGTTACATTAAATGATAAAAGGACATTTACCGCAAAACTCATAGGTCATGATGCCAATACGGATCTTGCAGTCATTAAAATTGATGTGAAGGCCTTGCCCTTTATACCCTATGGGAATTCCGATGAACTTAAGGTTGGGGAATGGGTGCTGGCTGTGGGTAACCCTTATAATTTAACATCCACTGTTACTGCAGGAATTGTGAGCGCTAAGGCCCGAAATATTGGGATTATGCGAAATGGCGGGGAGCAGTCGAAAATGTATCCAATCGAATCATTTATTCAAACTGATGCCGCTGTAAACCCCGGAAATAGTGGTGGCGCTTTAGTCAATACTCGCGGAGAGCTTGTGGGCATTAATACTGCAATTGCATCTCCGACCGGTTCTTATATTGGTAATGCTTTTGCAATTCCTGTGAGTATTGTTAAGAAATCGGTTGCCGACCTTGTTGAATTTGGGGTAGTTCAACGGGCTGTTTTAGGAGTTACCATTAAAGATATTGACTCTGAAAAGGCCGAAGAACAAAAAATGGATAAAATTGAAGGTGTATATGTAGAAAATGTGGTGGAAGGTAGTTCAGCTGATTTGGCCGGAATAAAACCCGGAGACGTAATTTTAGCAATTAATGGGGTAAATGTAAATAGTACCTCAGAACTTCAGGAACATATTGGAAGATTTCGCCCGAATGATAAAATAGATATTTTATTAAGTAAGGATAATAAAAAGAAACAAATTTCAGTTACCTTACGTACTATGGACGGTAAAACGAGTTTAGTGAAAAAGGGAGAAGTTAGTGTTCTTTTAGGCGCTACCCTCGGAGAAATTCCAAATGATATAAAATCGAAGTTTAATTTAAAAGGAGGAGTTCAGGTAAAGGAAATAACAACTGGTAAATTGAAGTCTGCAGGGATCCAGAAAGGTTTTATTATCCTGCAAATAAACAATAAGCCTGTTTTCAGTGTTGAAGATGTAGAAAAAACAATCACATCAATTGATGGTGGGGTTTATATAGAAGGGATTTATCCCAATAGCAGAACAGTATATTATTATGCATTTGGTAAATAGCATAATGCAAGGCATTTAACACTAAAAGGCTTGCAATTGTAAGCCTTTTTTTATTTAGAAATGAAAATAATTTTGTTGGTAATAACCAAATAATCTAATTTCGCGAAAAATTTGAGGTAGGAAAATGAGACAACTGAAGATTACTAAATCGATTACAAATAGGGAGAGTGCTTCGTTAGACAAGTATCTTCAAGAGATCGGTAAGGAAGAATTGATCACTGTAGAAGAAGAAGTAGAACTGGCGCAGCGGATTAAAAAGGGCGACAGGGCTGCCTTGGAAAAGCTTACACGTGCAAATTTAAGGTTTGTAGTGTCGGTAGCAAAACAATACCAGAATCAGGGATTAAGTCTCCCTGACCTTATTAATGAAGGAAATTTGGGACTTATTAAAGCCGCTGAAAAATTTGATGAAACCAGAGGTTTTAAGTTCATATCCTATGCTGTATGGTGGATTCGTCAGTCAATACTTCAAGCATTAGCTGAACAATCCCGAATTGTTAGGTTGCCGCTTAATCAGGTTGGTTCGCTTAATAAAATAAACAAAGCATATTCAAAATTCGAGCAGGAGAATGAGCGTACTCCAACTCCTGAAGAGTTGGCTACTGTATTAGAAATCCCTAAAGAAAAAGTATCTGATACACTTCGTGTTTCAGGACGCCATGTTTCGGTAGATGCTCCTTTTGTTGAAGGTGAAGATAATAGTTTGCTGGATGTTCTTATTAATAACGATTCGCCAATTGCCGATCGTCAATTAATTAATGAATCGTTATCGAAAGAAATTGACCGTGCTTTAGCTACATTAACAGAGCGGGAAAGAGATATTATTAAATTTTTCTTTGGAATTGGAGGCTCAGAAATGACCCTGGAAGAAATTGGAGAAAAATTTGGTTTAACCCGAGAGAGGGTTAGGCAAATAAAAGAAAAAGCAATCAGGAGACTTCGTCATACATCGAGAAGTAAACTATTGAAAGGATACTTAGGATAGAATAGAGCCCGGTTAAAATGTAACCGGGCTTTTTTTTGCAGTTTCTTTTTGAGCTTTTTTCTGATAATGAGTTAATTCAGATCGTAAATTTTCAATTTCCTGATGTTGTTGCATAAGACATTGATTGGTAGCTTTAATAATCATTGACTGCTCTTCAAGCTTTTCCTTAAACATAGAGCAAATTTCCATTTTTTGAAGGGCTGTATTTTGTTGTTCAAAATATTGCAGGTTACGCGAAGCCAAATACGATATCATCTCGGCAAACAGCATATAGTGCTCCGTTATACTTTCAACCTGGGCCGAACTTAATACCGGAAGTTCATCAATTGCTTTTTTATAATCATTATAGTTAAATTCTGCTTCATAAGATTGTTTCCTGAATTGATCATAATCAGGCTTTTCTCCTTCATATAGAAACTGGCTAATGACAAGTGTCCCAATTGATTGTTTTTGCGCTTCAATTGGAATCGCAATTGCATTAATGTTATTTTTACATTGAAAAGAGAAACAGTCAGAGTCGCCTAATCTATTCTGCACATATCGAATTGATTCCCGGCAGTTACTTAATGTTGTTTGATTTGTTCTGTGAAATCGAAGACAAATGTTTTTCCAGCCCATGGAAAACAGCAACTTACCACTTTCATCATATAACGATAGTGGTATTTTATAAACCTGATAAAATCGAATGATCATGTTTTCGATTTCATGCATATCCAAAGAATTTATAAACTTAATTTTTGGAATTTTTGCATTTGCCTGCCAGGCTTCTACTAGTTTTTGAAGTTCTTCGTTTCTGCGTTCCAGAATTTTATTCTGTTGCAAGATTTCATCAAATAGAGGATCAGACTGCATAGTTTTGAAATAATTGTGTTAATTAATTTACCTAAATTCTTGGTATACAACTCTCTTTTTAACCTCACGTATATTATTTTGGCCTAAAATGTAACCTGAGATTAAAAGAGAAGATTGTTCAGTTTGTCTCTCGGTGAACTCAATCGATTCAGAACCTTCGAGTGACAATTGTTCAAATAAGAAGGAGTTTTGCTGTGTAATTTGATTTATGTAACAAATGGAAGCATTATCTATGTGCCATGAATATTGGCTTTTTTGAACGAGGGTCTCAATATTAATTGATTGGAAAATTCCTGCTAAAGTAAAAAACACGAAGATAATAGTAACTGGAAGAAGGCTTTTTGTTAGGGTATGAATTACTTTCATGTGTTTTTATATTTTATTGTGCATCAAAATTCAGTTCACTTAGTTAGGTAATTTATTACTGTTTTTGTACCAGGGGGAGGTAGAATATGCTCCACCTCCCGTTCTCTCTACATTTACTAATGACTAATTGAAAATAACT